>JAEEGH010007266.1_pt1 | contig 26713 bp, 20 predicted proteins | sample 9134181 | NCBI WGS metagenome assembly JAEEGH01 (sample SAMN16246544, study PRJNA631951) | gut metagenome | biome: gut microbiome; feature: rumen; material: DP-attached | host: Bos | place: Iran: Karaj | collected 2018-10 | reverse complement strand
CAGGATACTTGCCGACGAGTCGATGGGTGTCGACTGGATATGTTTCTGGTCGTGACTCACCACGTCTTCCTCGGAATACCTCACGTCGATGGCGGGCTTGAAAATCTCCACCCGCTGTTTGGCAAACTGTGCACGTCGCAGTCGTCGGATCAGTTCTTCGGTCTTTCCTGAGAACATCGATCCGCACACCACTTCTATTCTACCAGGGCGATGAGACTCGCCAGAGATGATTTCTGCCATTTTCTTCTTAATTTTGATGCAAAAGTACAAATACGTTTTAAAAATTGCAAAGATTTTAGCGTTTTTTTTGTCTGTTATGATAATTTGGCTAAATTTGCGACCGATTATGGGCATATTGTATATTGTACCCACGCCTGTGGGGAATATGGAAGATATGACTTTCCGTGCCATCCGTATCTTAAAAGAGGTGGATCTGGTGTTGGCAGAGGATACGCGCACGTCGGGTATCTTGTTGAAGCATTATGAAATCAAGAATGCCCTGATGTCCCATCACAAGTTTAATGAGCATGGTACGAGTGCTGGCATTGTCAACCGCTTGTTGGCGGGTGAGAATGTCGCCCTCATCAGCGATGCTGGCACCCCAGGTATCAGCGATCCTGGTTTCTTCCTGGTCCGCGAGGCCGTGAGGGCTGGGGTAGAGGTGCAGTGTCTGCCAGGCGCCACAGCCTTCGTGCCGGCCTTGGTGTCGAGTGGTTTGCCTTGCGACCGCTTTGCCTTCGAGGGATTCCTGCCTCAGAAGAAAGGCCGTCAGACCAAACTCCTGTCCTTGAAAGACGAGGAGCGCACCATGATCTTCTACGAATCGCCCTTCCGGTTGGTCAAGACGCTGCAGCAGTTTGCCGAGGTCTATGGCGGCGATCGTCAGGTGAGCGTCTGTCGCGAAATCTCCAAGGTGCATGAAGAGAGTGTGCGGGGCTCTTTAACCGAGGTCATCGCCCATTTCCAGGAGAAAGAACCGAAAGGCGAGATCGTTATCGTCCTGGCAGGACGAAAAAGTGAATAGTGAATAGTGAAAAGTGAATAGTAAAACGAAATATTGTCTAATTAAATATAAAAGCATTATGAAGAAATTAACTATTCTGGCCGTTTGTGCACTGGCCATTGTCAGTTGTAAGAATGAGGCACCGAAACAGGACCTCATGATGACACAATTACGTGATTCTCTGAACTCGATTATTTCCCAGAAGGATAACGAGATCAACGACATGATTGCTACCTTCGGTGACATCGAGGAAGGTTTCCGCGAGATTACCGAGGCCCAGAGCCGTGTCACACTCGCCAAGTCGGGCGAAGGCACCAACTCTGCCAAGCGCATCAAGGAGAACATGCAGTTCATCCAGCAGACCATGCGTCAGAACAAGGAGCTCATCAACAAGCTCAAGCAGCAGCTCCGCGACAGTTCCTTCAAGAGCGAGGAGCTGAAGAAACTCATCGACAACATGCAGCAGCAGCTCGAAGAGAAAGAGGCCCAGTTGCAGGCACTGCGTGAGGAACTCGACAAGAAGGATATCCACATTGCTGAACTCGACGAGACCGTGGCTAATCTCAATACCAATGTCAACGAGCTCACCGAGGAGACCACTCAGAAGTCGCAGACCATCAGCCAGCAGGACAAGCAGCTGCACACCGCATGGTTCGTATTCGGCACCAGAGACGAGCTGAAGAAGCAGAACATCCTCACCAAGGACGGCCTGTTCAGCAAGACCAAGCTCTTAGAGAAGGACTTCAACAAGGACTACTTCACCAAGATTGATATCCGCATCGACAAGGAGATCAAGCTCTACAGCAAGGATGCCAAGATGCTTACCTCTCACCCCTCCAGCTCATACACCCTGGCTCCCGATGCCAACAAGCAGTATGTGCTCCGCATTACCGATCCGAACCTGTTCTGGTCAACCAGCAAATATCTGGTGATCCAAGTGAAGTAAGAAATACATTTTTCGAACACTTTCTATCATTTGCCTACACTGCGAAAACAGTGTAGGCAAATTGATTTATATCAAGGCTTTGGTCTAAAAGAGTTAAAATTGTGCATACAAATGTGATTTTTTTATAATTTTGTTCGTCGTTTAATAATTTTATCATTACTTTTGCTCGCTAATATATGTATAAATGGCCTGATTTGACCAGACTAACGCGTACATTATTATTTATTATATAAACGTTTAATATTAACAAAAAGAGAGAATTTATGGAAAAAAGGCTAACTATGTTTTTTGTCAGTCTCTTCCTCTGTGTAGGAAGCGTACTGGCTCAGACAAAAGTTACTGGTACTGTGTATTCTCAGGAAGACGGCCAGCCGATTATCGGCGCTGCCGTCAAAGTGGATGGTACACAGACTGGTATGTTGACCGATGTAAACGGTCGTTTCTCGCTGACTCTGCCCGATGGTAAGATGACCCTGACGATCTCTTATCTTGGTTATGAGTCCAAGACATTGCAGGCTAAGAACGGCATGCGTGTGTTCTTGAAGGCCGATGCCGCTACCCTCGACGAGGTGGTGGTAACAGCCATGGGTATCAGCCGCCAGCAGAAGACGCTGGGTTATTCGGCTACTCAGCTTGACAGTGAGGAACTGACAGTGGGTAAGATGACCGATGTCACCTCTGCTCTGGCAGGTAAGGTGGCTGGTGTGCAGATCAGTGCCAGCTCGGCTGACCCTGGTACCGCCAACTCAGTGATTATCCGTGGTTTCAGTTCTATTAATGGTAACAACCAGCCGCTGTATGTGGTCGACGGTGTGCCCCTCCAGCAGACATCTATGCTGTCACAGGGTCATCAGGAGGCTATGGGTGGTGTGTCAAGCGTGAACCCCAACGATATCGAGTCGATGACCGTGCTGAAGGGTGCTGCTGCAACTGCTATCTATGGTAGCCGTGCCGCAAACGGTGTGATCATCATCACCACTAAGAGTGGTAAGAAGGAAGAGGCCCGCAACTTCTCCATCACCTACGATGGAAGCGTTCAGTGGCGTACCGTTTCTACACTGCCTAAGTTCCAAAACCAGTTCGGTCAGGGATGGAACGGCAAGCAGACTTACATTGAGAACGGTTCTTGGGGTCCTGAGTTCGACGGCTCACAGCAGGTTTATGGTCCAATCTGGAACCATCAGCAGCTGATTCACAAGTACGAGGCTGTAGACAGCAACGTGAAGGACTTCTTCGAGACCGGCGTTACCACCAGCCACAGTGTGGCACTGAGCGGTATGAGCGACGACTCAAAGATGACCTACTATCTGAGCTATGGTTACTCCAGCGATAATGGTATCATCCCAAGCGACAAGGATGCCTACAAGCGTAACACCATCGCTTTCCGTGGCAGCTATGAGGCAACCAAATGGTTGAAGATCAGCTCAAACGTGAATATTGCCAAGACAGAGGCCGACATCGTCGGTTCTTATCAGGGTACGTCGTTCATCGATGGTATTCTGGAGTTCCCGCGTGACTTGTCACTCGTCGACCGCAAGGATCTCTCCAGCCCTTTCAACACACCGGAGGCTTGGTACACACCTTATGGTATTACCAACCCCTACTGGGCTATTGAGAATAACTACAACCACAACGACTCAAAGCAGGTTTACGGTAAGATTCAGGCCGACATCAAGCCTATCAAGCAGTTGACCCTGACTTATCGCTACGGTTTCGACTATACCGATTTCGACCTGAAGATGGGTTATCCTCAGATTACACTCGACGATGCCCTCATCAACGAGGACTACGGTTATGCTCCCTCAAACATGAACCAGGATGGTTGGGTTTACAGCCGCTACTATCGCAAGTATGAGCTGAACCACGACTTCATGGCCAACTGGGCTGACAAGTATTTAGATGGCAAGCTCGACGTGAATGTTACCGCTGGTGTTAACATGAACGAGCGTTACAATACCCTTATGACGGGTGAGACCGATGGCCTGACCTTCGATACCGGTTTCTGGGATCTGTCAAACGGTGCTACCAAGGCTGAGCTTTCTGAGAGTCAGTCAAAGCGTCGCCTCGTGGGTCTCTTCGGAGATGTCACCGTTGGTTGGGACGATATGATTTATCTGGGTCTCACTGCCCGTAATGACTGGTCATCTACATTGCCTATCGATGCTAACAGCTATTTCTATCCTGGCGCAACACTGAGCTGGATCTTCACAAGGCTCATTCCTGAGAACAAGATCCTCGACTTCGGTAAACTGCGCTTGGCATACGGTAAGACCGGTAACGACGCCGATCCGTATCGTACTTCTGCCCGTTACATACAAGGTACTTCACGTGCATATTATGGCGCTGATGTTGCCAAGTTCCCGATGGGTGGTGTCAACGCTTTCCAGGCTAGTAGCACGGTTGGTAGTTCTGACTTGAAGCCTGAGATGACCACTGAGTATGAAATCGGTCTGAACCTGGCTTTCCTGAACAACCGTATCAACATCGACTTCGCATATTATAACCGCGAGACCAAGGATCAGATTTTCACACTGCCTGTTGACCCCGCATCCGGTTATGCCTACATGGTAACCAACTTCGGTAATGTCCGCAACCGTGGTATCGAACTGTTGGTGAACACCACACCTGTCCGCACTAAGGACTTCCGTTGGGATTTAGGCTTCAACTTCTCTAAGAACAATAACAAGGTGCTCTCTATGCCTGCCAGTGTTGAGGGTGGAAAGACTGAAATCTACAGTTTCTCAGCTGGTAACGATGCTGTATCTTTCTATGCAGAGGAGGGTAATCCTATGGGTGAATATTACACCTATCTGCCTCAGTACACTGCCGACGGTAAACTCATCGTAGGTGAGGATGGCCAGCCTGTACTGACCACAGAGTTGATGGATACTGGTAAGAACATGAATCCCGACTGGATTGGTGGTATCACGACTGCCTTTACCTACAAGGGCATCAGCCTGAGTGCTGCTCTCGATATCCGTAAGGGTGGCTATATGTTCTCACGCTCTAAGAACCTGATGCAGTTCACTGGTAATGGTGATATCACTACTTACAACCAGCGTCGCCCGTTCATCATTCCTAACTCAGTGGTTAGCGATGGTAATGGTGGCTATGTGGAGAATACCACACCAATCATGCTTGGTGGTGGCGACTACGAAGTGGGCGACTATCAGGATTATTATAACAACTTCGGCTGGGGCCAGGGTGGCGAAGCCTACCTGCTCGACAAGTCGTTCGTCAAGCTGCGTAACATCACATTGGCTTATCAGTTGCCCAGATCACTGGTCAACAAACTCTATCTGAGCGACATCACTCTGTCGCTGTTCTGCAACAACGTGTTTACCTGGACTCACAAGAGCAACACCTTCATCGATCCTGAGGGAAGTACCCGTGGTAACGACCTCGAGGGTCAGTTCGGTGAGCTGTACGTGAATCCCGGCTGCCGTACGTTCGGTTTCAACGTAGGTGTTAAATTCTAATTGAAGGAGGACAAACGTATGAAGAAATTAGTATTATTATCAGCAATCGTCTTGGGTTTGGGTGCCACCTCTTGTGACAGCTATCTGGATATCAACCAGGATCCCAACTCTCCCACCGAGGAGAATATGACCACCAGTATCATGCTGCCTGCTGCTGAGATGGGTATCGCCGCAACTTACGGCAACCTGCTCCGCATCCCAGGAGGATACTTTGCACAGCACTATGCTCACATGTTCGGTACATCGAACTATGTGGATTACTCTCAGTTTACTATGTCGCCTGTTCGTTCAGGTTCCGCCTATTCGCAGATTAACCGCGTGGGTCTGAAGAACCTGCAGACCATCCGCAACCTGGCTGAGAAGAACGAAGAGTGGGGTACCTATCTGGCTGCTACCACCCTGCGTTGCTTTGCCCTTCAGGCTTTGGTCGACTGCTACGGCAGCATCCCATATTCTGAGGCACTCGACATCAGCAATCCGTCACCGAAGTATGACGAGGGTCAGGTTGTCTATGCCGGTATCTTGGCAGAACTTGACGATGCGTTGAGTAAGGCTTCTGCTTCTGACCCCGTTGCCACAAACTTCTTGTTCCAGGGTGAAAAAGCTGGTAGCTGGATTAAGTTTGCCAACGCTCTGAAGCTGAAGATCATGAGCCGTGAAGTGGGGGCTGTGCCTGAAGTAGAGAGCAAGATTGGTGCGCTGATTGCCGAGGGTAATTTCCCTGAGGAAGATGTTGCTTATACCGGCTGCTGGGGCAACGAGACAGGTCAGATGAACCCCTACTATTCTGAGGAGTTCTCTACCTCTTTCGGTTCTACTCAGATCAACGTCACAGCCAATATGGCTATTGTCAGCACGATGCTGCAGAAGGACGCTAATGGTGATGTTGTCTATCAGGATCCCCGTCTGGCTGCTTTCTTCGATACAAATAGCAGCGGAGAGTATGTAGGAGGCGTCTCTGGTACCAACTTCAGCACCTCTGGCAATTATAAGGCTGCCTACTGGTGCCGTCCTGCTATGAAGTTCGATTCTCCTGTCTATTATATTCAGGTGGCCGAGGTCGAGTTCTTCATTGCTGAGTACTTTGCCCGTCAGGGCAACGCTGCTCAGGCAGAGGCGCACTATAACGCTGCTATCGAGGCATCTTGCGAGTCTGCAGGTGTGGGCGGTGCTGACAAGGTTATTGCACAATTCCCATACAACCAGGCCAACTATAAGCAGGTCATCGGTGTTTCGAAGTGGATTGCCCTTGCAGGTACCAACAACTTCGAATCTTGGTGTGAGCTGCGCCGTCTGAAGTATCCCGCTTTCGGTTCTGTAGATGGATCGGTGCTCTACAACGCTTCAAGTGACGCGCTCAATACTTCTGCTTATGTACCGGGTACGCTCTATACACCTATCGCTGTTTTTGCTCAGGTGGGCAGCAATTCGGTTATCCAGCGCTGGCCTTATCCCGATGAGTCTACTTCAAGTAACGCTAATGCTCCGAAATTTGATAATTCGGATTACAAGGTTCCTCCTTTCTGGGGTAAGTAAATGATAATTGAAAACTGAAAAATGACAATTATGAAAAAGAACATATTTTTCGCAATGATGCTCGCATTGGCCGGTTTCTCACTGACCAGCTGCGGCGACAAGGACTCCGAGGGCCTGAGCCGTTTCACCTACTATGCAGTTCTCGAGATGAACGGTGATGCCTACATGACAACTCCCGTGGGCGCTGCATTCGCAGATCCGGGTTGTACGGCAACTATGGGCGGAGAGGATGTCTCTTCCAAAATTCAAACCTTGGGTGCGGTTAATACGAATCAAGTAGGCTTCTACAAGTTGAACTATGTTGTGGTAAACGAGGACGGCTTCTCTGCCTCTGCCTCTCGTACAGTGGCTGTTGTTAACCCCAATAGTTTTGCCAGTGCCTATCTGAGTGAGGCACAGTATGGCTCACGCCACTACTACAACCTGCCTGTCATCATCAAAGACAATGGCGATGGCACCTTCACCATCGACGACCTCGCAGGTGGATTCTATGCCTACGGTCGATACCCCGGCTATCCCTATGATTTCTCGCTTGAGTCTACATTGAAGCTCAACCCTGATAATACGGTGGAGCTTGTGGAATGCAACGGTGACAACTGGTATTGGGGTGAAACCATTGCCATTACCAGTGGAACCTACGACCCTGAGACGGGTACAGTGACTCTCATCGAGGACTTTGACGGTACTCCCATGTATGTAACATTAACAAAGTAATTAAACGTTATGAAGAAAATCATATTATTTGCAACTGCGCTGCTCGTAATGGTAGCCTGCAGTAAGGACGAGATTGGCGGAACTGCCACAGAGTCGATGGCAGGTAAATGGTATGTCACAGTTGATGCCGTTGACGACGCTGGCACGCCTATCAATAAAGGAGAAGATTATTTTGGTCTGGGCGGCCCCATCATTCTGCTGACTTATAATACCACAGCCAACAATCCTACAGAAATGTGGATTGATGATCTTGGCCAGTGTAATGTCGGCGCTATGTATAATGACGATTATCCTTCATATAGTATTAAGGCTAAAGTTTCTATTGATCAGTCGAATCTGACTTTCAAGTCTAATGAGGCTCCAAACTATGCTGATGGTTGGAGAGATTATGATGCTATGCCTGTTACTATTGATGGTAAGATCCTGATGGGAGCTGGTCGTCAGAAGAACGGTTCTGCTGCTGACTCTATTGTATTCTTCGTTTCTTACAAGAACGACCCCTGGTATCCAGATGATGGCTATGCCAAGTACAAGGTGAGCGGTATCCGTTACTCTGGTCTTGAAGAGAACGACTAATCACAAGTATTCCCAATAAAAAGCAATGGCGGTGTTTCCAAACATCGCCATTGTTTTTTTCTTTAATTATTTGGAATTATAGAGAAAAACTAATAAAAATCATATTATTTGTTGCGTATTTAAGAAACATTTTGTACCTTTGCACCAGAAATCATAAAGAAATGGAACAAACAGTATTTGAACTTGATTTGTTGGAAGAAGCACGAGACTTCCTGAAATCCTTGACAAAGGAGATTCGGGGCAAGATAGGCTACAATATCCGTCGGGTTCAGAAAGGAGAACGTGACAACGAACTCTTTAAGAAACTTGATGGTACGGAAATATGGGAGTTTCGCACAATCTACAATAAAACTTACTATAGGTTATTCGCCTTTTGGGACAAGGACATTAATACATTGGTTGTTGCCACTCACGGCATTGTGAAGAAAACGCAAAAGACGCCGAAGAGTGAAATCACAAAGGCCGAAGGAATCAGAAAATTGTATTTTGAGAATAAAAACAAGAAAATATGAAAAAGGTAGGAGACATGAAGCTTTATAGCTTTGAGGAATTATTGGAAGAGGATTACGGCAAAGTCGGAACACCAGAGCGCGACGCATTTGAACGTAGCGTGGACGAGGCAGTCCAGGCCTATCGCGTAGGAGAGGCTATCAAGCAGGCACGTGAAGCTCAGAATCTTACCCAAGCAGAATTGGGTGAGAAGATGGGAGTGCAAAGGGCTCAGGTCTGCCGTTTAGAGAGTGGGAAGAGCATCACGCTTGCTTCTATGATGCGTGCATTCCGTGCGTTAGGAGTACAAGTGGCACTGGAAATGAAAGGCATCGGAAAGGTTGCACTGTAATATTACATATAAAGGGACTCTAACTCAATGGCGGTGTTTCCAAACATCGCCATTGATTTTATCTGCCTTTTACCTCGACAGGTTATTATGTTCGTTGGTTCTAAAGGGACTGTATTGCCTCTGCTGAAAGCCCAGTGGCTTTTTCTATATCCTCAATTTTAAGCCCCATTTTCTTTAAATTCCTTGCTGCAACTGAGATTCCTTCCGCACGGCCTTCCTTACGCCCTTCCGCACGCCCGAGTTCAAGCCCTTCCGCACGCCCGAGTTCAAGCCCTTCAACACGCCCTTCCTGTCTGGCTGTGTCGAATGCGTCACTTTGTACTGCTAAAGCATCCAAGTGTCGTTCATAAGCTAATTGGTCTGCACGACTCATTTGCATATACTGTAGTTTTTCCCGGGCCTCAGCCAATCCTGGCGTAGTGGTATCATCCTTGATTCGGCCATTCTTTAAGTAGTCAAGCCATTCTTCAATTGGGGTGGTAGCCACATCATTAAATTCATTGACACGAATCAGGAAGTATTCAGGAAACACCTCCTCAGGAGCTTTCATTCTAATGACATTATCCTCTTTTACATTCACCTTCAGCGTATCTCCCGTATGGACTCCAACAAATGTATTACGTCCGTGATAGAGATAGTCAGCACCTTGTCCGAGATCAAAATAAAGAATATTAATGGAATAGACCTTCTTCACGTTGCTATAGCGCTGACCCAGTGAAATGTGTTCTGTGATAGCTTTTGCCACACCATATAAAATACGCTCCAGATAGAAAAGTTGGGTCGTAAGTTGAACCTCAACGATGATAATGCTGCCCTTTGAATCCTTAGCTTTGATATCAACGCGATTGAACTTGTCATCCTCAGACAACTGGTTACCTTCACTCTCTAAGATTTCGTCAATGGTGATTTTCTCTCCGAGCAATACAGTAATCAGACCTTCAAGCACGTCGAAATTAGCCTTGTCACGAAGCATCCGCTTCACGGCCCAGTCAAATCGTATGTACTTTTCGTTAATCACCACTTCTCCTTTCTTTGTTGTTTTACTATTTGTTTCCATAGACATGAGATTTTTGTATTTAACGCTGCAAAGATAGTCATTTTCTTCGTAACCTCCAAACTTTTAACCAATTTTTACTGCATTATAGGGTATCCGCCAGTTATGCGTAGAAGGTGTCCAAACATCGCCATTGTTTTTTCTGTCCTTTTCTGCTGTTTTTATTTCTTAATTTAAACTATTATTCTATAAAAAGTGGAAATACGTCGATTTTACTATCAGTTTTTCATGCAATTTTCATTAATTTTTATCTTTTTTTTATTAATTTTGTTCCCTAACAGCTCCAATAGCAAATTAACAATTAATAAAATAGTGTTACTAACTAATTAATTATTTATGATGAAAAGACTCAGTTTAACTCTTGCCAGCCTTTTCCTGTTTGTGGGATTGGCCTTGGCACAAACCACGGTTAAAGGTACCGTAGTGACCTACGAGGACAACGAGCCGATTATCGGCGCCAGTATCCAGGTAGTAGGAGCAACCAACGTAGGTACCATTACCGACGTAAACGGTAATTTCTCCCTGCAGGTTCCCGCAGGCAGAAAGACCTTGAGAATTACTTATGTAGGCATGGAGCCCTTAGAGGTGGCTGTCACCGACAAGCCCCTCCGCATCCAGCTCCGCAACGATGCCAACAACCTCGACGAGGTGGTGGTGGTGGCCTATGGTACACAGAAAAAGACCACACTGACAGGTGCTATCCAGGAAGTGAAGAGCGAGGAGATTCTGCTCCGCCCCACTTCTTCTGTAGCTTCTGCTTTGGAAGGAATGGTGACTGGTGTCCAGGTGAATAGCACCTACGGTGTGCCTGGTGAGGATCCCTCGATTCGTATCCGAGGTATCGGTACCGTAAATGGTTCATCTTCACCACTCTACATTCTCGACGGTGTGCCCTATGGTGGTAACATCAGCGACCTGAATCCTCAGGATATCGAGTCGATGTCAGTGCTGAAGGACGCAGCATCTGCCGCCCTCTATGGTAACCGTGCCTCTAACGGTGTGATTCTTATCACTACCAAGAAGGGTAAGCAAGGCAAACTCAACATGACAGCCGACATTAAGCTCGGTACCTATTCAAAAGGTATCCCCGAGTACGATCGCTTGGGCGTTAGCGACTGGATGCATGCTGAGTGGTTGAACCTGAAGAACAACGGTATTGCTGCTGGTGATGATCCCGCTACGGCTGCTGCCTACGCTTCCGCTAATCTGGTGAACGACCGTCTGTGGTTGAATATTTTCAATGTAGAGGATAACGCCCTCTTTGACAAAGATGGTTATCTGGTAAGCAATGCCCAGATTAAGGGTACATACGCAGAGGATCTTGACTGGTACGATCAGGCTATCCATAATGGATTCCGCGAGGAGTACAACCTTAATGCCAACGGAGCTACCGACAAGGCCGACTACCTTTTCTCAGTAGGTTATCTGAATGAGAACGGTTACCTGAAGACTTCTGGCTTCGACCGTTTCTCCGGTCGTGCTGCCGTCAACATCCAGCCCAAGAAGTGGTTCAAGAGCGGATTCAATGTAAACGTAACTCACCAGACATTTGACTCACGCTACGGCACCAGCTCTGACGGTTATACCAATCCTTTCATGTACTGTCGTAATATTGCGCCAATTTATCCTGTACATCTGCACGATGTAAATACTGGTCAATATATCCTTGACGAATTAGGCAACAAACAGTATGACGGTGGATCCTATATTGACGAGAATGGCCAGGTGGTCAACACACGTAAACAGTATCCTGACCGTCACCTCATCTGGGAGAACGAGCTCAATCAGGACAAGACCATCCGTAACACGATGAACGCCATCGCCTACGCTGACATCTATCTGCCTTACAACTTCACGTTCACGGTAAAAGGTAACTTGAATACCCGCCATTCTGAAGAGAACTCTTATGACTCTGCAGTGATTGGAGATGGTAAGGGTAATAACGGTCGTGGCAAGCGTGTAGACTATCGTTATAAGAACTGGGCCTTCCAGCAGCAACTGCATTGGAGCCATGAGTATGGTGTACATTCTATTGACGCTTTGATCGGTCACGAGAACTACCACTACACCTATAATTACCTGTATGCTTATAAGACCAGTGAGGTGTTCCCTGAAATCAACAATCTGAACAACTTCACCGACATTACTAATGTTTATGACTACAGCGATGTCTATCGCACAGAGTCTTATCTCGGCCGTGTCCGCTATGGCTACGACAACCGCTACAATGTCGAGGCCAGTTTCCGTCGCGACGGTTCATCGAAGTTCCATAAGGATGCCCGTTGGGGTAATTTCTGGTCGGTCGGTGCTAACTGGGTGATCTCTAATGAGGACTTCATGAAAGATGTCACCTGGGTGAACTACCTGAAACTCCGTGCTGATTATGGTGAGGTAGGTAACGATGCAGGATCTAGCTACTATGGCTACATGGCTCTCTACAACTCTACACAGAACGCCAACAAAGGTGCCTTCTGGATTGGCCAGCTGCCTAACGATGATCTGAAATGGGAGACCGGCCAATCTTGGGGTATCGGTCTCGACGGTCGTTTGTTCAATAAGGTGAATTTCAGTATCGAATACTTTGATAAGCGTAACAAAGATCTGCTCTTTGACGTTTACAACCCGCTGTCAGCTGGTGCCACTAGTACCAGCGATGCTGAATCAGTGATCACCAAGAACCTCGGAACCATTTCCAACAAGGGTCTTGAGTTCTCTATAGATGCCGATGTATTCCGCAACCGCGACTGGCGTATCAATGTTGGTGCCGACATTACCCTTCTGAAGAACGAGGTGGTGAAGCTGCCTGATCAGAACAAGGATGGTATCATCGACGGTACGAAGAAGATTGTCGAGGGCAAGAGCCGTTACGAGTTCTTCACCTACACTTGGGAAGGTATCAACACCAAGAACGGTTTCTCACTTTATAAGTTCGACGATGAGAAGTACACCTTCACCACTGCTGATGGTAAGACCTTCGGTAATACGGAGAGCGGCACCGAGATTTCTGCCAACGATCAAGTTGCTTTGGTCGTCATTGATGGTGTTCCATACTCATATTTAACCACCTACGCCAAGAAAGAGTTCCATGGAACGGCTATTCCTAAGGCCTATGGTGGTTTCCACTTCACCGTAAGTTGGAAGGGACTGAGCCTCTACACTCTGTTTACTTATCAGCTGGGTAGCAAGATCATGGATTCCAATTACGCTTCTCTGATGTCGGCTACCGGTACTCCTTACGCCGTACATACTGATGTCTTGGACGGCTGGACCTACGAGCAGGCTACTGCTATTGATGCTATTGATTCCAATGGTATTCCTCAGTTCTGCAGCACACCGTTAATCAAGGAAGGTCTGTCTCCCGATCTGAACAGCACATCTTCACGTTGGCTGACAAGCGGTGACTATCTCATCCTGAAGAACCTCAACCTCTCGTACGAATTGCCGAAGAGCCTCGTTCGTATGGCCGACCTCGAAGGCGTGACAGTGACCCTCGCTTGTGAGAACCTCTTCACAAAGACTGCCCGTAAGGGTATGAACCCGCAGCAGAACTTCGCCGGTACGCAGTCGAATACCTTCGTTACACCGCGTGTATTCACCGTTGGCCTGAATGTCAAATTCTAAAAATAATAACGATTATGAAGAAATATATATATTTATTGAGCATCGCCGCTCTCGGACTCACTGCCTGTGAGAAGGAGTACCTGAATACGACTCCAGAGGATCAGATGGGAACAACGACGATCCTGAGTACAACCGAATATGCAGAATTGGCCCTGAACGGTATCTGTCGAGCCATGAGCAATCAGTACCTGGGCACTCAGGGAATGAACGGCGAGGGTACCATCCTTAACTGGTATGGTACATTCACAGGAAATGATGCACAGAAGACCAATCAGACAGGTTGGGCTGCTCTTTGGAACTCTACCTATCACCAGCGTCCCAGCAGTATCTATCTGTATTATCCATGGTTCTACTATTATAAGTTGATCAGCAATGCCAACGGTATTATCTGCAACATTGACAATGCTGTAGGCTCTGATGCTCAGAAGGCTTTCCTGAAGGCTCAGGCCCTTACATTCCGTGCCTACTCTTTCTTCCGCCTTACACAGCTCTATTCACACCGCTGGAAGGACGAACAGGGTAACTGCCCCGGTATTGTGCTCCGCCTGGACGAGAGCACGGGCGACTTCCCACTTTCCACACTGGCAGAGTCATACACTCAGATCTACAAGGATCTTGATGAGGCCATCGCCCTCTATCAGCAGAGTGGAATGGATCGTGGCAGCAGTGAGTTCTACAAGCCCAATATCAATGTGGCTTATGCCATCTATGCAAAGGCAGCCCTCACCCGCGAGGACTGGCAGAATGCCCAGAAATATGCTGCTATGGCACGTCAGGGATTCAGCCTGATGAGTTCCAGCGACTATCTGAATGGAGGATTCCATACACCTAACAGTGAATGGATCTGGGGTGTTTACGATGCAGGTGATCAGACGCTTTACTACTATAGCTTCTTTGCATACATCGCATCAAACTCCAATGCCGGTGCATGTCGTAACTATCCTGTAGCCATTAGCAAGGAGCTCATCGACGAGATTCCTGAGACCGATAAACGTCGTGACCTGTTCCTAGTTCCTCAGACTGACGAAGAGTTCCTTGATGGCTTTACAGAAAGTAAGGAGGGCGCTGATGACGGCATGGGCAATCCACGTTCAAGTGTGAATAAGAATGGACACGGTTCCGTGCTCTACAATCGTGCATTCAAGAATTATGGCGATCGTCTCTACAGTACATCGCTCGTATTCCCATATATGCAGTTCAAGCTTTTCAACGAGGACAACCCTGGTGTTGGTTCATTCCCTATTATCCGTACTGCTGAGATGATGTATACGGAGGCAGAGGCCTACTGCCACATGAATCAGGATGCCAAGGCCCAGGATCTGCTCTTCGAGCTAGTCAGCCCGCGTGACGCCGCTTACACCAAGACAACCAAGACTGGCGCCGACCTGCTCGCCGAAGTGAAGCTTTATCGCCGCTTCGACCTATGGGGTGAGGGCAACGACTGGTTCGACTTCAAGCGCTGGGGTGATTCTATCGTCCGTAATACTAGAGCTAAGGGCGGCAGTTTCCATAAGACCTTCGCTGTTACCATCAAGCCTGAGGACGGCAACAACTGGACATGGGCTATTCCTGAGAAGGAGTCCGACTACAACGCCGACATCAATTAATTTTCCTCTCTCAATTAATATTAAAGTATCTCTCTATGCAATCAGGCTGGCTCCTTAGGGCCAGCCTGATTTTTTATATTCGTACGTAATAATCGCAATCTTAACTGATAAATTTATAAGTCTTAACCGTTCTAAAAGAAACACTTAACCAGTTTTGAATTCAGTCTTAACCACTATTTTTAAAAGTCTTCGCCAGTTTTAAAAAAAGTCTTCGCTGGCTTTTCAAAAACTCTTCGCCAGGATTTAAAAACCAGCGAAGACTTTTTAAAATCCCAGCGAAGAGTTTTTGAAAAGCCAGCGAAGAGTTTTTATTTTTCCAGCGAAGAGTTTTTGAATTATCAGTTAAGGGTCGCTAAATTTCCAGTTAAGGGTGCCTATTTTTCCAGTTAAGGATTGCTGAATTTCCAGTTAAGGCTTGCTGTTTTTGTGGTAAGGCAATGAAAAAATAGCATCGTTACTGGTGACTTTTGGCGGGGTTGTGCGTCTTTATTATAAATAATGTATTCGAATATAATAAAGGAAGACTTATGAATAACAGCAAGTATCGTGGGGTGGTGGTGCCGATGGTTAGCCCAGTCACTCAGGAAGGACGGCTTGACACAGAGGCCGTCAAGCGTATTATTGATTTTTTCGCAGAAAACAACGTATCGCCCCTGCTGATGGGAACTACCGGCGAGGGCAACAGCGTAAGTCAGGCCGACGGACAGTTTTTTGTGGAAACGGCTGTCAAGGCTGCCGACGGGCGTATTCTGATTTATGCCGGTCTGACGGGCAACTGCTTTGCTGAGCAAGTGCGCCAGGCTGAGGTCTATACGGCCTTAGGTGCCGATGTCATTGTGGCTACCTTGCCTACCTATTATGCGCTGACGCCAGACCAGATGTACGAGTATTACAAGATGCTGGCCGATTGCATCACGGGGCCGCTGATGCTCTATAACATCTTGGCAACCACCCACATGTCTATCCCCGTGGATATTATCAGGAAGTTGGCAGACCATCCCAATATCGTAGGATTGAAGGATTCGGAGCGTGACTTAGAGCGTATGGCCCAGTGTATTGAGATCACCAAGACGCACGACGACTTTGCTTACTTCTGCGGCTGGGCAGCACAATCGGCTCACTCGCTGGAACTGGGCGGCAACGGCATTGTGCCCTCTACGGGTAACTTCGTGCCTGAGATGTTCCAGCAACTGTTCGATGCTGCTGTGGCCGGTGATATGGCTACAGCCAACCGTTTGCAGGACGAGACCAACGAGATAGCGAAGATTTACCAGAAGGACCGTACCCTCGGACAGAGTCTTACTGCGCTGAAGGTGATGATGCAGACCAAGGGACTCTGCGAGCCTTGGATGCTGATGCCGCTGACGCGCCTTTCAGCAGCAGAGGAACAGGCGATAGTTAATCAATTAGGAATTAAAAATTAAAAATTAAAAATTATGATTACTCTGCTATGCATGTAATTGATTATATTATTGTCCTGCTGTCCATTCTGGCTGCTATCGGTACGGGTGTTTACTTCGCCCATAGGCAGAAGGACACTTCGCAATACTTTGCAGGCGGCGGAAAGATTCCTGCCTGGGCGGTGGGCGTCTCGATATTCGCCACGCTGATATCGAGTGTGACCTTCCTTGCCTACCCGGGCGCTGCATACGCCGACAACTGGATCCTGTTGGTGCAGGGACTGATGGTTCCCATCGTGTTAGTGGCGCTTATCGGCATCATCGTACCCTTGTTCCGCAAGGTCATCCGGCTGAGCACCTACGAATACTTCGAGCGTCGTTTCGGACTTTTTGCCCGTCTGTACAGCTCGTTAGCCTTTACCTTAGGCCATTTCTCCAAGGCAGGAACGGTGTTCTTCCTCGTCTCGATGGCATTGGCGACCTTCCTCAACATCAACATCTATAGCATTGTGCTCGTGCTGGGCATCACCATCATCATCCTGACGCTGTTTGGCGGTATGGAAGCTATCGTCTGGATGGACGTGGCGCAGGGATTCCTGCTCATCGGTGGTGGCATTATCTGCATCGGCATCCTGCTGTTCGGCATCGGCGGCGGTCCTGCTGAGACCTTCCGCATTGCCTCGGAATACAGCAAGATCAGCTTTGGTCCCTACGATTGGGACCTGACGCAGCTGACGTTTATCGTGATGGTGCTCAACGGTATCTTCTATGCCTTGCAGAAGTACGGTACCGACCAGACCATCGTACAGCGCTACTTGGCAGCGAAGAACGACCATGAGGCGAAGAAGGCAGCCTACATCGGTGTGCTGATGAGTGTTCCCATCTGGGCGCTGTTCATGTTCATCGGTACGGCCTTGTTTGCCTACTATCATGCCCAAGGTGCGCCCTTGTTGCCTGAAGGTATCAAGGCCGATGAGGTGTTTCCCTATTTCATCGCCCACGAACTGCCCGTTGGCATTCGCGGACTCATCATTGCAGCCTTGGCAGCAGCAGCCATCTCGTCGTTGGATAGCGATCTGAATTGCCTCTCGGCCATTGCCGTGCAGGATTATTACAAGCGTTTCCGCAAGGATGCCACCGACCAGCAACAGTTGCGCTTTGGCAAGTGGATGGTGGTATTGGCTGGTATCGGCGCCATTGGTGTGGCCTGCCTCTACATCTTCTGGGGAGGCGAAGGTGTGTTAGGGGCTCTGTTCTCGCTCTACGCCATCTTCTCCGCAGGCATCGTGGGCATCTTCATTCTCGGTCTGTTTAGTCGGCGTGCCAACAAGCAAGGACTGTACATCGGTATCGCAGCCGCTGTATTATTCACGGCCTACGCTGTGCTGACCTCAACGAAGGTTGACATTCATGGAACTGGTGTCAAGGAAACGTTGCTCGACTTGGGCGACTGGAATTTTTCGCATCATAAATATATGTTAGGTGTGTATAGTCATCTCATCGTCCTCGTGGTAGGCTACGTGGCCAGCTACTGCTTCAAGACACCGTTGGCGGATAAGGAGCTGACGATATATGGGTATTTGGAGGAGAGAAGGAGTAAGGAGAGAAGGAGTAAGGAGAGAAGTAGTTAATAGTTAAGATATGAAACAAATCACTCTTTTGCAGCCGCAGAAAATCGTGTTTGGCACAGGCTGCATCGCAACATTCGTAGAAGATTACAAGAAAATGGGGCTCCAGCGCTTGTTCGTACTGACAGCCCCTCCCATCCGTCCACTGATAGAAGACACGCTGGCAGAGCTGAAAAGTGCCGGCATCAGCATTGAAGTCGTCCAGGACATCGTGGCAGAGCCTACCGTCAACGACTTCAAGAAGATTTTAGAGGTGGCTCGGAAGTTTAAGGCCGATAGCGTAGTGGGCATTGGAGGCGGTTCCGTGCTCGACGTGACGAAACTGATTGCTGCCTTTATCAACAGCGACCAGCAAGTGGAGGACTGCTTCGGCACAGGATTCGTCAAACAGAAGGGACTATGGTTTGCCTGTCTGCCCACCACAGCAGGAACGGGTTCAGAGGTGTCGCCCAACGCTATTCTGTTGGACGAGCGCGACCATCTGAAGAAGGGTATTGTATCGCCCTTCCTCATTGCTGATGTGGCATACGTGGATCCCAAGTTGACATGGACCGTTCCTGCCAAGGTGACTGCAGATACGGGTATGGATGCCCTGACCCACTGTATCGAGGCTTATACCAATAAGTTCGCGCATCCTTCGGTAGATATCTATGCCCTGCAAGGCATCCGTCTGATTGCCGCCAACTTAGAGAAGGCAGTGAAGAACGGACAGGATCAGGAAGCCCGCGAGGCATTAGCCTTTGGTTCGCTGTATGGCGGACTTTGTTTAGGACCGGTCAATACAGCTGCCGTTCATGCGCTGAGCTATCCGTTGGGGGGCGAGTTCCACATTCCTCACGGACTGTCAAACGCCATCCTTTTGCCCAGCGTCATGAAGTTCAATATGCCCGCCAACATCAAGCGCCATGCAGAGGTAGCCATTGCCTTAGGCTGTCAGCTAGGTGCCAACGACGAAGAGACCGCTCAGCGTGGTGTAGACTTCATCTATCAGTTGGCCGATGCTGTCGGCATCCCCAAGAAGCTGACCGACTTGGGCATTCCCCAGACGGCGGTCGATGGTATGGCCAAGGCCGCTATGGAGGTACAGCGTCTGCTGAAGAACAATCCGAGAGAAGTAACTGAGCAAGATGCTCGTGATATCTACAACTCACTCTATTAGCTTTGTTAATATGTTACTATGTCTTTAAAAAGTTAATATGTCTATGAAACCAATATTAGCGATTACGATGGGTGACCCGGCAGGCATCGGTCCTGAGATTACCGTCCGCGCCCTGAACAGAAAAGATACTTACGAGAAGTGTCGCCCTATCGTTACTGGCGATGCTGCCATTATGAGCCAGGCCGTTCAGTTGCTTGGCTTCGACCTGAAGATCAACGCTGTGCTAAGCGTGAAGGATGCTAAGTTTGAGTTTGGCACCATCGACGTACTCGACCTGCAGTGCGTCGATCTTGCGACGTTCGAGTTTGGTAAGGTACAGGCACAATGTGGCAACGCTGCCTTTCAATACATCAAACGCGCCATCGAACTGGCGATGGCCAACGAGGTGGATGGCACCGTCACGGCACCTCTGAACAAGGAGGCTCTGAACCTGGCCGGTCACCACTACGACGGACATACGGAGATTTATGCCACCTTCACCAATACCAAGAAGTATGCCATGATGCTGGCCGACGAGAATATCCGCGTCATTCACGTATCGACACACGTTCCTTTGCGTAAGGCCTGCGACTTGGTGAAAAAGGCCCGCGTCATTGAGTGCGTGGAACTGATCGACGATGCCTGCCGTCAGTTTGGCATTGAGAAGCCCCACATCGGTGTGGCGGGCCTGAATCCTCACTCCAGTGAGAATGGCATGTTCGGCTATGAGGAGGCTCAGGAGATTATCCCCGCCATCGAGGAATTGCAACAGCGCGGCTTCGATGTGGAAGGCCCTGTACCCCCCGACAGTATCTTCGCCAAGGCCAAATGTGGCCAGTTCGACGGTTGTGTGGCCATGTATCACGACCAAGGACATATTCCCCTGAAGGTGTGTGCCTTCAACTGGAACAAGGAAACGGGCAAGATGGAGAGTGCCTCTGGTGTGAACATCACCTTGGGTTTGCCCATCATCCGCGTCAGTGTCGATCATGGTACTGCTTTCGATGTGGCAGGCAAGGGCATAGCCAACGACAGCGCCATGACGCTGAGCATCGATTACGCCACCCGCATGGCTAAATACCGTTTGGGCGTCAAGGAATGATAGTCATTGCAGACGATATAACGGGAGCTGCCGAGATAGCGGGCATCGCTTTCACGCATGGGGCTGACGTCCGTTTAGTTTGCGGTTCTGCATGTTGCCGTAGCACGGCAACAAACGGAACCACCGTCATTGCTACCGACACCCGCTCTATGAGCGAGGCGGAGGCTGTTGCCGAAACCCGCCGCATCGCCTCAGCCATCAGCCATCAGCCCTCAGCCATCTTCAAGAAGACCGATTCCGCCCTGCGTGGGCATGTGGTGGCTGAACTGCAGGCATTGATGGAGGCAACGGGCTGTCCACGTTGTGTCTATCTGCCTGCCAATCCGTCGAAAGGACGCATCATTCGCAATGGCGTCTATTATATAAAAGAGGTGAGAGTTGTGCCTTTAGCCGAAACCGATTTCTCGTTCGACCCAGAGTTTCCTGCCAAGACCTCGGTGCTGAGAGAGCGTTTTCCTGATGCCGAGGCTAAGGGCATCATCATGCCCGATGCTGAAAATGAGCAGGATATCCGAAAGGTTATTCAGCAATACGATGATGGCAAGACCATCTTTGCCGGGGCAGCCGATTTGTTTTCTGCGATGCTTAGGAATCCTATAGAATCTAGAATATCTAGAGAATCTAGTATATATAGAAACTCTAGTTTATCCACCCTCATCCTCTGTGGCAGCACGCAAAGCAAGGCATTAGACATCGGCATCTCCATTTCGCCCATGCCTCGTGCTATCTACGATGGTTCCTGCAATCTCGACCTGTGGAACACAGATGCCTATACCCACCAGCATAGCCTTATTCTCACCATTCCTCACACGCATCGCACAGGTAAGGAGGTGGCTGTTCATTTGCGGAATATGATGGCAGAGATGGCCAGACGGTTAGTCAGTGAGCATTGCCCTGACCACCTTATCATTGAGGGTGGAGCTACTGCATGGGCAACGTTGCAGGCACTCAACTGGACAGAGTTTCAGATTATCCGGCAGATCGCTCCTGGCGTAGTACAAATGAGCGCCACGAATGGAACACTCGTGACGCTCAAACCAGGTAGCTATCCTTGGTCGTGCCAAGGATAGCAATGATATTTACTTCTTGAAGAGCTTAAAGCTTGTGGGGAGGTTGTTGCGGCTCTTGGCCTTGAAACCACCCTTGGCAGCAGCTCTGTGCATTCTGGCAGCAGCAGCCTTGACGAAGATGGAGGTACCACCAGTTGGAATCTCCCACCACCAACCTTCCGTATAGCCAGGATCGGTTGCCATGATACACAGGTCGTTAGAGATAATGCCATCAGGCGTAATTTCAAATACAATCAGTTGCTGATTGGATGCACTCATCAGGAAATTGCCATAATCACCATATTCTGCATCGTTCAACAAGCCCATAGGCTGGTTAGCATAGATGTAGAGCTTATCACCGTCAATGAATCCAATCACCTCACTCTCTGGTACGTAGAGACCAGTGATGAGGACATCACCCTCTTTAGCATCCTCGCCGGTGTACTCTCCAATGGTGAAGGAACCCATATCATAGGTGTTCTCGCCGTAGGCGAAGTAGAAGCTGTATGTACCGTATAAGGGGTTCTCTTCTTCCTGAGGCTCAGTACCCTGCTCGGGAGCCTTCTGGGTAACGGAGATGGTCTTTGCATATTCCAGAGACTTCACGGTGATGGTGCCCTGGCGGTCCTCGCCAGTGTTCTCAGCCACAGTCACGATGATAGAGTCGGCCTTGGCGTTGAGCTCACAAGCAATCCAATCTACATCGGCCTCGGCTGTTACAGAACGGGAGTGCTTAACGGCAACAGCCTGCACGCCACCTTGGCTGGCCACCTCGATGGTTTTGGTATCAACATCAAACACGAAAGGATCCTGGATAATCATCAAAGTATCCTTTACCGTACCGGTCTGGATAGCCACATAGCCTACGCGCTCTTTCTCTACGTCGTTCGAAGCTGCCACCACCTCAATCATGCTGGTCTGGCTGTTGAAGGATGCTGTGAGCCAGTCGACCAGGCTTGAAGCGTTTACATTGGCTGATTGGGTGACAGGCACGTTGACCTTGGAATCGGCCGTATCGGAAATGCGGAAGACGTTACCCTTGGCCAGACCATAGATGATACCGCGCTGGGTGATATTCACCTCCTTGGCCGCAGTGGCAGACTTCAGCACAATATTCGCAGAACGGCCTTCAAGGTTTTCGTTAGGCGCAACAGTCAGAGTAACGGTGTTACCGCTGACAGTAGCTGACACCCAATCTACAGTAGAGGTGGCCTGAATGGCCTCTGTACTGTTGACAACGATAGACCCCGTACCGCCTGCAGCCTCGAAGAAGGCATCAGCACTTTTTAGCGCGAGCTGAGCCGGAGCGGTGTACGTAGGATCGTCATTGCTGCAGGACGTGAATGAAATCACGCCTGCCAGCAATATCATGATGCTTAATATTTTTTTCATATCTTATCAAGTTTATTGTTTTGTAAACAAAATATTAGTGAAGTAATCGTAGTAACCAAGCATCTGGGTAATATCAGAATTATTACCTACTAATATACAGAGACCACCAATAGGATTGGTACCGAATGCGCCACCAACTGTGAGTTCTGCTATGCCATCGCTGTTGAGTGACGGATATAGATAACCGGTGTAACTCGTGCTGGTGCTGGTCCAATAATTGAACTTGGCATCGATGAAGCATAGGAATGAAACGTACTGTCCGATTGTGCCGAGAGTCTGACCTGACTTGAACTCGAAGCGGGTTTCTGCAGCATTCCAGGTCATCTGGAAACTCTGAGGATAGTTCCTATTAGGATAGTTGAACGTCAGGATGTAGTCGTTCTCTCCAGTCTGAGCCTTTGAAACCATCGCAGCAGCATTGTAGGCTACGCCGTCAGAATCAAGACATGACAATGCGTAGTTACCAATCAGGTCGCTCACTTCCATCTGGGAAATCATAATCATCTCCTTCATGCCGTTATTCTCGACAATCAGACCGCCAGCACGCATATTGCCTGTGTTGTTGGCTGCAATGTTGATGGTCAACTTATTACCATTTATGCTGGCTGTAATCCAGTCAACGGTTGGCGTGTAAGTGAATCTGTCGGCGAAGTTGAAGAAATACTCCAAAGTGTTAGCATTGTTATCGGAAGCGATAGAAGCACCTACATTGTTTATAACAATGGCTGGAATAATCTGGCCATCGAACTTCGTGGCAGCGTCTTCAGCAGCATAAAGAACGCCGGCCTCACCGTCATACTTCAACGTCTGGATTTTCTTGCTACCCACTTCCAAGGGCTCATAGAGGATGATACCGTCGGTGTTATAGCAGAAAGGTGCTTCGAGCAAGGTGTCGGCAGTCTCGATTTCTACCCAACGATCATTGTGCCAGATGGTCATAGTGTATTCCTTATTGTCGATGTTGCCAATAGCTGTGTTGAAAACGATTTGATTCTTAGTCTTACTGATATTATCGAAATAGCCCTCCCAGTTGTCATCGGGCATCGGTGTCAGCACTGCATAGTTCGAAGTCTTCTTACCTTTTAGGACTATTTTATCAGGAGATGTTGTTATAAACTCAAAATCGTAGTCGCCCTCCAGACCTTTTCCAGTTTCACCGCCGATAGGTGCATCAGGTGTGGAGAAGAGATGGAATACCTCATTGTAAGTGTCGAAGGAGAGCACGATACCGGCACTCTGTGTAATCTTATAATAACTGTTTGCCTCGTGATAGAAACCACCTGGTACACCGCTGGCAGTTTCAATGATGTCGTTCTCAGACGCTATTGTCACTTGGCCATCGGCGGTGAATTTCATGATGATATTATAACCGCCATAAGTGCGATAGGGCGAGGGAAAGTACTGCATCAGCCATCCGTGCTCGGCTCCTGCCAGAAGCTTGTAGTCGGCAGCGATGGCTTCTTCTGCACGCTGATCTGAAGACTTGTCGAAGAGATTCTCTTGGTCTTTCAGACAAGATGTCAGCAGACTCAGGCAAACGATGCTTAATAAAATATGTAATTTCTTCATACTGATTCTTAATTAAAGTGTTTGCAAATCTAACATACCAACGTTGGCCGAACGGCGCTGAACAATTTCACGCAAGGCATCGAGGTCAATCTCCCACGATGCTTTCAGCCAATCGCGTACGATATCGAGTTTGGTCTCGATATAGCCTCGGCCACTGTTGTCGATATCGGTACTGGTCACGGAAGCAAAGCCATCAGCCTTAATTTTAGCATTATTAGGCTGAACGCCATAGTAGCTCTTTTCAAGGGCTGCACCAGCAGAAGTTACACCCTTATAGGTAAACTTAACAGCCATATCAAGTTGTTTGTCCCACCATTCCTGATCGTGAGTGATATAGTTTGCAATTAGTTCTACGAAGTCCTCCTGAGTCTCACGGCTGGCATAGTCGGTGATGAAACCGAGGGCAAGCCATTGATTATCTTCAAGGTTCACCCAACTCTCAGACTGATAGTTGGCTGCCGAAACTTCATTGAATTCAACAGGATAGGGCTTCGTCTGATGCAGGATATGAGCAAACTCATGGTGCATGGTCTTGAAGAACCAGTAGTTCAGGAACTCGATGTCGGGTTTCATATAATCAATGTTGTTGACATTGTAGAGGGAGATTTTCATACCTCCCTCGGCCACACCGAGGGTGACAGAACCGCCTGAATTATAACCGTATGAGCCAATGAAATGCATGATTTTCGGGCAGTACTTACGGATGAAGTCACGGCCTTTCAGTTCCTCATACGACTCAATCCACAGATACTTGGTCAGTTTGGCCAGTGCAACAGCCTTATCGTACTGAGCAGGAGCCAGGTTCTTAGTCGCATCGCTTTCCTTGAACTCGAAACGATATTTCAGCTGGATGTTGTAGGGCTGCTGATAGTTCTCCTCCAACCACTTGTCGAGTGGCGTAGGATTGTTTATCGTCTCATCGGGGAAGATGCTCTTCTCGTCAAGCTTGTCCTCGCTGCATGATGCCATCAGAAACATGGCACCCAATGCTAAAAGATAATATCTTATTTTCATAATGCTATTCCTTTATTATTATTTGTTACGTGGGTTGGGAGTCAATCCAGCAGAGATTACGTCAGCGGGCAACTGCAAGGCACGACGCGGGTCGTTGAGCAGCAGTTTGTCGTCGGGCTGACCCTCGCGGTTATGGGCAATCTCGATACCCCAACGCTTGATGTCACACCAGCGACCGCCTTCCTGCATCATCTGGCAACGGCGCATGTGGAGAATGAACTGAATCATGTTCTCTTGGTCAGAGCCTTCCTCGTCGATGGTGAATCCTAACGGGTGGAGGTGCTTCTTGGCTGAGCCATTGTCGGCGCTGGCGGCAATAGGACCACCGTCACCGTCGTCCATGTATTTCATACCAGTACCTTTTTCCTTGTCGTATGTGCCGTAGCGCAGGTTGACCAGTTCCTGGGTAGCCTGCAGACCACTACCTGTGTTGGTCGACAGCCAGATGTTCATGTCCTTCAAAGCATTGGCCAGGTCACCCTTTACAGCGTATGCCTCAGCGCGACAGAGCAGCGTCTCGTCGCCACAAAGCTGAACATAGACGTTGCGGCGATAACCAATGCGGTTCACCTTGTCGGTGTACTCGAAATAACCATAGTACTTAGAGATGTTCAGTGTCTGAACAGGGCCCCAGCAAGAGTGAGACATTAACAAACCGACATTTACAGGAGAATCCCATGCCCCCCAGATACCGGGTGCACGATAGGTCTCAACTCTGGTAATATTGGTCTGCTCATGGCCATAGCGGTTACCCAAATTCCAAGCACCGAGGATATAGCCACTGCTCGAAGCAGCTGTCTGCAACAGGAAGTTACAATTCTCACTGGCACTGATATAGGCATTACAACGGGTCTCGTAGTCTGAAGCCAGCTCATTGACGAGGTGCTTCCAGTTACGCAAGTAATTAGTAGGATTGCTACCCAAGGCAGCGTTGGCATACTCGATACACTTGTCCCAATTCTGATAGAACAAGTTGAAACGGGCAGCGAATGCGTAAGCAGCCTTCTTGTTGAAATGATACTTGGGAGCGGTGTATATGTTATC
>JAEEGH010007265.1_pt1 | contig 26713 bp, 18 predicted proteins | sample 9134181 | NCBI WGS metagenome assembly JAEEGH01 (sample SAMN16246544, study PRJNA631951) | gut metagenome | biome: gut microbiome; feature: rumen; material: DP-attached | host: Bos | place: Iran: Karaj | collected 2018-10 | reverse complement strand
CCTTGAACTCATTCAAAAGGTGAAGCTTCATTCCTGGAAATGAAACGGTACGAAGTTTTATTACAAAACTATTGTAGATCTCGATTGTTTCCGGTGTTACATCTTCAGGGGAAAGGAAGGCTATTTTATTTAATTCGGCAAAGTCGCTTAAAGGGAATACGGTTTTCTCAAAAACGGATTTCACCTCCGGCCACAGCAGTGCTGCATACATGAAACAGAGATTTCCCGTTTTTCCAATCGCCACCCGGTTGTCGGCATTTTTCAAAAATATATTTACGAACTTTTCTGTATATGAATCTTCCTTAGAATTCAGCAGCTTATCTATTGATGGGAAAATATAACAGAATACATTGAAATCTCTCATCAGATTGAAGGTTGCCTGAGCGTAACCGAGAAGGAACATTTTCCCAATTTCATCATACATTCTTGCATTGGAAACAGACCTCAGCAGACTTCCGTATTTTCTGATTGGATCTGCGGTTCTCGGTGTTATTTCCATATTAAGTTTGGCACTGAATCTGATGGCTCTGAGCATGCGAACCGGATCTTCCTTATAGCGTACAACGGGATCTCCGATAATATCTATTCTTTTGTTTTGTAAATCTGATATACCGTTGTGATAATCGCGGATCTCCTGGGTGACAACGTCATAGTACAGTGCGTTGATGGTAAAATCTCTTCTTGTAGTATCTTCCAGCATTGTTCCGTAATCGTTGTCGCGGAGCAACATTCCGGTTTTGCTTGAAATTCTGTCAGAATTTTCCTGGACTTGGTTTTTGGTGTTGTCTGAAGAACCAACAGATGATTGGTCTGTCGTCTGCTCAGCAGACGGCTCCAATCTTAGACAACGCTTGATCTGCTTAGGTTCTTTCCCGAAAAGCAGAGGGTACTCATAGCTGTTATAGTCATGAATGCATATTGCAGTGTTGGCCAGTTCTTCTTTAAGTTTTAAATCTTTAAGTTCTTTAGGCAGAATGGTCAGTTCTTCTATCTTGAACATCTGGAAGATTTGGAAAGCTGACATGAAACTTATAACCGATGAGTAGTAAATCGGGGTATTTTTTTTCAGGAGCAACTTGTTAAAAAATATCATTGATGCAAAGAACAGATCTCTTGCAAACGGAGACAGAATTTCTCTGAGTCCTGTCAGATATTTGCTGTAGCTTTTTTCTTTGTTATGTTTTGATGTGTTCTCAGGCAAATTCAGCAACTTGTCTATGTCTGATTCAAAATACTCAAAGGCTTTTTTGAATATTTCATGCAGATTCTCTTCCTTTTGAAGGAGATTGGTTTGCAAGCTTAATTCTGTTATTTTTAAGTGATTGCTCCTGATTTCTTCAAACTTGTCTGCTGGAATTTTTTTGTGTGATGTGAACAACCTCTTGTATTCTGTATGTAAAGAAAGATGGTTGATTAATTCAAAGTTAAAAAAGTGGTCTTCGAAAGCCCGTTTCAGCATCGGCCAGAAAAGAATAAACAGCGTCAGAAAAGGATCCTGCGACTTCTGGTAATGTTTGGTCTGAGAGAATCTGAAAAAGAAGTTTTCTATGTAGCTTCTGTCTTCTGCACTGCCGTTTTCCAGTATTTGAGAAAGTTCCGGAAAAATCAGACCTGTGAGTTGATACTTCTCCAACAGAGAAAAGAAGGAAACTCTTGATATCGGATAGTAGAAACCAGCCTGCAAAGCTTGAAAAAGGGCAAATCTGTCACAACTGCCGAGACAGTGAAGTCTCTTTACAATAAGTTCTATTGAATGTGCGGACAATGGTTTATTCAGTCTTGCACTAAGAAGCAGAGTTTTTATTATCAGTAGCGGTTCCTGTTCCAAAGTATCGACAGTAATACTGTCAGCTAGATCCAGTTTGTCTGAATCCTGATCTTTGATCAGCCTGGATATGTCTTTTGCAAGTTCGTCCTTGTATATCTGTGCGTGGTTATTGTTTATTCCGGTATCGATCTCAATGTTTTCAATATTCTGCATCAGCTTTATGTGTGCAGTTCTGAGACAGCGGGAGTATCTGAAGAAATCAGGATAATCTGTCAGCCATTGTTCTTTATCGATTAAAGCCGGACCTTTTTCTTCCTGCGGAAGCACCGGAGTTTCTCTCTGCGGTTCAGGGATATTTACAGCTGAATCATCCGACTCTATGTTCAGTTCGGTGCCGGGTGCTGCAGCTCTGAAGGTGGCAACTTCAATTATTTCATTACCGAAAGTCACATGAACAATTTTAAATCTCTTACCGATGATCCTTGCGGTCGGACGATGCCGGAAAACGTCTGTATCAAGTTTTTCATTCAGATATTTCTGTACAGTCTGCCGTTTGTTGAAAATACTCTTAACCTGCTCAGGGGTTGCATTGGTTGTTACGTCAAAATCCTTTGGTTTCTTGTCGAGTATGAGATCTCTGACGCATCCGCCGACTATGTATGCTTCAAATCCGTTATCAATCAGCGTTTTGACTGTGAAAACGGCATTGGCGGAAATAGAGTCTTTGTTGATGTGATGAACCGAAAAAGGGATTTTGTTAATTTTCAATGTATTTGAACTGTTCACTGTTTTTCTTTTACTTGGTAATTGGAATTGTTACACGAAATTCTACTTATGGGAAAAATCTACTGCCGCCGGTTCAGCGTGTTTATTCGCGTGAACAAGCTTTTTGTAGGTATGATAGCGCATATGAGATTTTTTTCAATTCAATTATGCTAATAAGCAAAGAAAAGCACCGTAACAGTATACTGTTACGGTGCTGAATTTAATATCACTCAGAGATCAGGATTAATCTGAAAGCTGCTTTTCCTTGATTTCTGCCAACTCCTTGCAGTCTACGCATAAATCGGCTGTTGGTCGCGCTTCCAGACGTCTGATGCCGATTTCTGAACCGCAGTTCTTGCAGTATCCGAAATCATCAGAATCAATAGTAGACAGTGTCTTTTCGATTTTTCTTATTAACTTTCTTTCGCGGTCGCGGGTCCTCAATTCAAGTGCAAATTCCTCTTCTTGTGAGGCGCGATCAACTTCATCCGGGAAATTGGCTGCTTCGTTTTTCATGTGATCCACGGTCTGTCCAACTTCTTCCCTTAACTGATTTCTCCAGGCAGTGAGTATTTTTCTGAAATGCTCTCTCTGAGCATCATTCATATATTCTTCGCCTTCCTTTACTTCATAAGGCTCGATTCCGTCAATTATAGTAGATGCTCTTTTTCTTTTAACTTCACCCATGGTCTTATCTCCTCTGCATTCATTATTAAAAAGTAAAATGTAGATTATTTCTTATGGTTATCTGATTAATTTATTTTTTCAACTAAGCTTCGAGTCGTAAAAAAAACTTGAATGAGTATACGTATAAAAATGAATAAATTCTTTAATGTATTTCACTATTTTTAATTTTTTTGCTTAATTTTAGTTGAATGTATATTATCTGTTCAGCCACAAACAACGCCGCGCTAAATGATTGTCAATCGCGGCGTGAACTGATTATGAGGTGTGTTTCCCTAATAGAACGCTTATTTGGTTGATTGTAAAAGAGGATCAACAGCACCGTTCAGTTCAAAAGCTTTCTTCCGGTCAATACAGGTTCCGCAACTGCCGCACGGCTGATCGTTACCTTCATAGCACGACCAGGTCAGTTCGTAAGGGACTTTAAGTTCCAGACCCTGTTTTACAATCCCTGCCTTGTTTGAATTGAGAAAAGGTGCTTCGATAACAAGTTCGCGCCCTGTGCCTTCATAGATAGCTTTGTTCATGTACTCGACAAATTCTGGTGTACAGTCAGGATATGCGCGTCCGGCGGCATCATCAGCATGCGCTCCGTAAATAACGGCAGATGCTCCTATACTCTGGGCAAAACTTGCAGCACAGCTGAGCATCAGACCGTTTCTGAAAGGAACATAGGTGGATACGGTTCCGCTTCCACCAAGATCTTTGAGCTGTTCGTTATAACTTTTATGGATGATCGGCTGATCGGAATGCTGAAGCAGTGAACAGTTTGATTTGGAAAATATAAGACTTAGATCAATCAGATGGTACGGAACATGATAGTAGTCGGCAATTTTCTGTGCACATGACAGTTCCTTGCTGTGTTTCTGCCCGTACATGATATTCAGTGCATATACATTTTCTGCACCGTGCTGCTTTACGGCCAGCGCGAGACAGGTACTGCTGTCAACGCCGCCGCTTAATAAAACTACAACTTTCACAATGTTTTTCTCCTAATTTTGATACCGCAGAACTATCTGCAGTCGTTTTTCTGAACTGTATGCTGGTTAATGACATTCTTCTGAAAATCATAGAATGTGTAACTGACAGTGTGGATTTTTGCCAGTTCGCTGAACATCGCACATGTTCCCTGTGCCAGACTGTTCATATCGGCATTTTTAATGTTTTCGGTGAATTCAGCTTTGGGGGTAAGCTCTATTTTCAGCATATCGTATATAACAACGCAGGAAGCGTGCTCATAGGGAGAACCGTTGAAAGCTAGCGAAGCTGAACAGTTCTTTTCAAATAGAGCTATTTCAGGATCTTTCTGCTCAGCCGAGTTGTGGTCGGGCAGGATCAAGTCTGCAGCTCTGTCTTGATTTTCTGTTTGTTTCTCGGTATCAGATGCGGTGTGCTTGTCCGGTACTGCGGATGTGTTGTTCTGCTTCTCGGGTAGGTCCTGTGCACTGACACAGTATACCGGCAAAGAAAAAAATAAAGTAGCAAAAATGATTTTCAGATAGTCTGTCATTACGGTTCCTTTGAGCGGTTATGAGCATGTAACGGGCCTATGTAACGGGCCTGTTTCCTACTTACGGCTGATTTTAGCTCTTGATTTTAGCACACAAATGTTTAGACTAGATCGGTGTTGTTTTTAATAGATAGATAAAAAAAGAAAATTCGTTAGATGGTTTCGGGATTGTCATGACAAAACCAGCAAAAAAAAATACAAAAACTCCAAAAAGCTGGAAATTTAAAATACTGCTTTTTTTATTGGTAATGATTGTGGCCGGAGCGGCTGCGCTGGCAGGGTATGTCTACATCCTTGACAAGGAGGTTCAGACAAAATTCAGTGGTGAAAAATGGCAATTGCCTGTATGGATTTATTCCCGACCTCTGGAACTTCACCGGAATCAGAAAATTTCCCTGAAACAGCTTGAAAATGAACTTGTTACCCTGAACTACCGGAAAGTGTATGACCCTCAGAATCCGGGGGAGTATGCTGTGGAAGGTAACAATGTAGTCATCATAAAGAGACCGTTCAGATTTTATGACGGGGATGAGAAGGAAAGAGCATTGTTTCTTCAGTTTGCCAATGATCGGATCCAGACGCTGAAGGATGCGAAAACAGGGGCAACTCTTGCCGCAGCCAGAATGGATCCTATTATTCTGGATCGTATCACCATGGGTAATGAAGAGGATCGTATTAAAATTACTCTTCAGGATGTCAATGAGAAACTGATCCCGATCCTTACCACCATAGAGGATCGAGATTTTTATGATCATTTCGGAATAAAACCAACCTCTATAGCCAGAGCAATGATTGCCAATATCAGGGCAGGAAGAAATGTGCAGGGAGGTTCCACACTGACCCAGCAGCTGGTTAAGAATTTCTATCTTACCAGTGAGAGAAGTCTTTCAAGAAAAATCAAAGAGGCGCTGATGTCTCTAATTGTTGAATACCGGTACTCAAAGAACGAGATCCTTGAGGCCTATCTCAATGAGATTTATCTAGGTCAGAACGGCTCAAACGGTGTTTACGGTTTCGGGCTCGCTTCATATTTCTATTTCGGTCTTCCTGTGAGAGAGCTTGATGTCGGTCAGATTTCAACTCTTGTGGCTATAATCAGAGGACCTTCATATTATGATCCGTGGCGTCATAAGGAAAGAACACGTGAACGAAGGGATCTGATATTAAAGAAACTTCTTGATGAAGATATTATCACCCCTGCTGAATATGACAAGTATGCATCACAGGATATTGAAGTTCTAGCCCGTGGAAAAGCAATCTACGGAAAGACTCCTGCATACGTGGATCTGGTTAAAAGGGAAATTCGCGAAAAGATGGGGGATGAAATTCTCAAGGTTTCCGGCTTGAAGGTTTTCACCAGCTTTGATCCTAATGCCCAGAGAGCTGCAGAGAATGCTGTTGAAAAAATCGGAGCGGAATTTAAAAAACGCTATCCAGAAATTCAGATTGCATTTGCTATTGCCAACTGGCATAAAGGCGAGGTGATAGGACTGGTTGGCGGCCGCGACTATGCCACCAAGGGAATGTTCAACCGGGCAATTGATGCCCACCGTCCAATCGGTTCAACGATCAAACCGATAGTGTATTTAACTGGTTTTGCAGAGAAGAACTATCAGCTTTCCACCGTAATTGACGATTCTTCTCTTACAGTTCATTACGGCAAGCAGGAGTGGAGACCTCGTAATTTTGATCATAAATACCACGGCAAGGTTTTTCTCAGAGATGCTCTGGCTAAATCTCTGAATATTCCGGCTGTTCGCGTCGGCGTTGATGTAAAAATCAAAAATGTAATAAAGAATCTGCAGGCTGTCGGTGTTGATCAGGAACTTCAGGCGTATCCATCGCTTCTGCTGGGTACAGTTGAAATGTCGCCGCTTGAAATGACTCAGATGTTCTCTGTATTTGCCTCGCAGGGATACTATAAACCGCTTACATCAATCCGTGCCATCGTGGATAAGAATGATGAACTTATCTACAGGGAGAATGAGGATGCTAAAAGGATCTTTAACGCGCAGGATACCTATTTGCTTACTCAGGGCCTGATCAATGTGGTTAAAAGCGGAACAGCAAGATCTCTGAACAGTATACTGCCAAATGTGAATATCGCCGGAAAAACAGGAACTACTGACGACGGAAAGGATTCCTGGTTTGCCGGTTACGATAATGACGATGTGTTTGCTGTGTGGGTTGGTACTGATGACAATAAACCTACAGGATACACCGGCTCATCAGGAGCTTTAAAGGTGTTCAATTCCTATGTTCAGGAAAGAGGGGCAAGCTCTATCAGTATTGCGGTTCCGAAAGGTATTGCAAATCAGCGGTTTAACCGCTTTGGAAATCCTATTGAAAATGACTGCAAACTGGAAGGTTCGATTGTCGTTCCGGCGAAAGTTTCGGCTCTCGGCAGTGTTGAACCATGCTACTACTACAGTGAGTAGTAGCTGTCTTGCACATTTCAGAATCAGTTGCTGTTCCTTTCTTATCAGTACTTCGGGACAGTTTTTCTTTCGGGAAACTGTCAGTTTTGTTTTGTGATACAGCGATCAAAATATTTTCAAACTTAAGTTTAACTGTGATAAAAGTGACAGTCTATTTTTGATATTTATGTTATTAATAGGCGCAAAATAATTGTTTCATGAAAAAAGTACTGAAGAGCAAAGTAGGATTTTTCCGGATGTAGATGAAGGCTGGTGGATGGGTAAACTCCCTCCGGCGCGGTTCCGGTACGAAATTCATTAAAAAATACGCTATGTACTTGTCTTGTGCGGCTTATAATTGGGGTAAATATGAAAATTAGCAGACTGTCATCATACATTATTGTTACTCTCTTCTTGGGGGTCTATCAATCTGCAGATGCTTCAGTTCAAAAGGATAAAACCGATCCTAAACATAATTCTGTAATTCCTAGTCTTTATTATTCAGGTACTTCCAACGGTTGGGAGTATGAAAAAATGGAGTTCGACCTTAAGAACGGCCAGTGGCATATAAATACCAATTTTACCGGTCAGGGTGACGGTTCAGGACCTCAGCGATTCAGAATTTACACCAAGCCTAACAAGAAAGCCAAAAGTTATGGCGGTAACGGAAATCAGGAACTGTGCGATGATGTTAAAAAATGCACGGATGTTGTCATTCCAGAAGTTGGAAATTACACGCTTACCATCAATGAAGCTGATATGAGCTGGTTTCTTACCAAAATTCCTGAAAAGAAGCCGTACAAACACCTGAATGCTTTGTATTATGCCGGGACCACCAACAAATGGACTCATGAACCTATGATGTTTGATCCGGAAACAGGGGAGTGGAAAATAACGTTAAAGCTGACCGGAGTAGGGGATGAACACGGACCGCAGCGTTTCAAGGTAACCACAACTCCTGACTGGAACGGCGATGTGTACGGTTCTGACGGCCTAGAGGATCTCTGCTCGATCCAGGGTGTCTGCAATGATGTCTGGATCAGTGAGGTCGGAACCTATGAACTTGCTGTGAAAGAATCAAATATGCACTGGTCTCTGACCAAGTCTGCCATTCAACAGCCTTTGCTAAAACATCTGTATTTCTCAGGGACTACCAATAAATGGACACATACTCCAATGTCCTATGACAGTTCCACCGGAGCATGGAAGCTGATCTTAAAACTGAATGGATCCGGTGACAGCAGCGGACCGCAGCGTTTCAAACTTACAACCACACCTGATTGGAACGGAGTTGTATACGGTTCTGACGGAAGAACGGAACTGTGCTCGGTAAAAAGTGTCTGCAAGGATGTGATAATTGACGAGGTTGGAACTTATGAACTGGTAATTGACGAGTCTAACATGGGATGGAGGCTCGATAAACTAAAAGGACCGTCACCTAAGTTTACAGCTCTGTACTATACAGGAACATCAAATAACTGGGATTTTTACCCGCTCGACTATGATCAGGATTCCGGAAACTGGCGTATAACTCTGTTTTTAAACGGTCGTGGAGACAAAAAAGGGAGACAGCGGTTTAAACTGTCAACCAGACCGGTGGCAATGCAAGGTGATATATACGGCTCCAACGGCGGTGATGCCCTGTGCAATGCTGAAGACTGCAAGGATGTTGATATCGACGGCCTGGGTACCTACGTACTTTCTGTTAATGATAAAACTAATATGTGGACCCTTGAGCGTGCACCGGAGCAGATTTCACAGTTAGGCTCACTGTACTACGCGGGAACATCCAACGGATGGAAGCATGATGCCATGAGGTTTGATAAAAAGACAGGCGAGTGGAAAATTCTAATCAATCTTAACGGTATGGGCGATGATGTCGGTTTTCAGCGTTTCAAGGTAACAACCACACCAGACTGGGATGGTGATGTATACGGCTCAGACGGACGTCCTGCACTGTGTGCTCTTCAGAGTGTCTGCGGAGATGTTCTTATTACCGAGGCTGGAACATATTATCTGATTGTGAATGAAAGCACCATGCACTGGCGGCTTGAAAGATCTGAAAAACAGATCAAACAGCATAAACACCTCATGTATCAGGGAACAACCAATCAGTGGGGTTTTGATCCGATGAACTTCAATGAAGCAACCGGCGAATGGGAGATAATGCTTAATTTTAATGGAGAGGGGGACGAGAGCGGCCCGCAGCGGTTTAGAATTGCTACCAGAAATGATGAAATTTCCGAGCCGGAACTTTACGGTGCTCCTTTTGGACGACCTGAACAGCTGTGCCAGAGCTCGGTTGTCTGCACGGATATTCAGTTTACTGAAGTGGGTAAATATCTGCTGTCTGTCAATGATGCCACTATGACCTGGAAAATTACCAAACAGTCAGCTGTCAATGTCGCCCCTATTGCCGGATTCAATGTGTCCAAGGATGAGTTGAAGGTGACATTTACCAATCTAAGCTCCGATCCTGACAATAATCAGTTATCCTACCAGTGGTCGTTTGGTGATGGAACTGTTTCAAACGATCAGAATGCTGTTCACACATACCCGGGAGACGGAATTTATACGGTTACTCTGACTGTTTTTGATGGTGAACTTGAATCCTCTGTAGCGCAGGATGTTGAAGTTCAGGTTAATATGAGTCTTGATCTAGGCAGTTATGAACCTCTCTACTATGCAGGAACAAACAACGGATGGAAACATCAGGAAATGAAATATGATAAGAAATCCGCATCCTGGGTTATCGATTTGGATCTTACCGGTAAAGGTGATGAAAACGGCCCGCAACGTTTTAAGGTTACTTCAACACCGGACTGGCTTGGACGCAACTGGGGAACTGCAGGCGGTGTAAAACTGTGTGATAATGAAAGTGTATGTGAGGATGTTTTCATTACGGAAATCGGAAAATACCAGCTTCAGGTTAGTTCTGTAGACATGACCTGGAAACTGGTTCCGCTCCAGTAGGGCGAACCGTTATCCGTCAGTATGGTTTCGGATACAGACATCCCAGCACGGCGGGAGTTGTAGCTCCTGTCGCTGAAGGTATATTGCCTGGTTTTCTTTCTGTAAACTGTTTTGCCAGCCAGGCAAAGGCTATAGATTCAACAAAATCCGGATCTACTCCCAGTACAGCCGTACTGTCAAAAACCGAACTTCCCGGAAGAAGTTTTCTTAGCTCACTCATGAGAAGTTTGTTCTTTAAACCGCCTCCGCAGATGTAGGTTTCAAAATTTCTGTCTCCAGCTATTTTATTGATTTGGTCTGCAATTGATACTGCTGTTAGATGTGTAAGAGTCCTCTGCAGATCTTCGCCGGAAATGTTTGAACCTTCGGTAAGACTTTCCACCCACTCATAGGTAAACGTTTCCCTTCCTGTACTTTTTGGATAACTCATGGAAAAGTACGGATGTGAGAGCATTTTTTTCAGCAGCAGACTGTCAACTGAGCCGGCCTGGGCGTGTTTGCCGTCATGATCGTAGTTTTCATTCCAGAAGTGGCGGCAGTTGTGATCAATGAGAGTATTTCCGGGGCCGGTGTCAAAGCCGATTATTGGGTTTCCGGAACCGTCCAGAACTGAAATGTTGGATATTCCGCCGATGTTTACAATGAATCTCAGAATGCTGTCCTTTCTGAAAACCGAATTATGAAAGGCAGGTACCAGCGGAGCACCCTGGCCTCCGCAGGCAAGATCCATGGCACGGAAATCACCGACGGTGTCTATTCCCGTCAGTGCCGCAAGCAGTGCATTGTTACCGATTTGAACAGAAAAGTGTTTTTCCGGCCGGTGTCTTATCGTCTGGCCGTGATTGCCGATTGCTATGATTTTTGATTTGTCGATCCCGTTCTTTTTCAGCAGATCATTTACTGCATAAGCGTAGGCTGCGGCCAGTTCGTTTGCAATTTCACCGATCTGTTCAACTTCATCCGCACCGGAATGGCATAAAGGATGAAGTCTGGCTTCCAGTCCTTCCGGCCAGTCGTATTCCCCTGTTGCAATCACTGCAGGCATGGAGGAACTGTTGAAATCCATTATTGAAATATCGATGCCGTCCATGCTGGTTCCCGACATGATCCCGATATAGTATCTGCAATCTGTATCCATTTTGAACTATCTGCCCATATAAATTTCAAAACTATCTTTTTGTTGTGCTATAATAATGCACAATTTTTGATTGTAAAACAATTTATATTTACTGGAGATTTTTTCACCGATGACTTCCTTTGATGAAGCTTTAGCAGAGATTAAACGTGGCGCAGAAGAGATTTTGGTTGAAGAGGAACTTGTAGAAAAACTGAAATCAGGACGTCCTTTGAAGATTAAGCTTGGAATGGATCCTACCGCTCCTGATATCCATCTCGGACATACTGTAATACTGAATAAATTGCGTACATTCCAGAATCTTGGACATGAGGTTTATCTTCTGATTGGTGATTTTACAGCCCAGGTTGGTGACCCTACGGGAAAGAATGCAACCAGACCTCCGCTGTCGGCCGAAAAAATCAAAGAGAACGCCAAAACTTATGCAGATCAGGCATTCAAGATCCTTGATCCTGCCAAGACTCATATCGTGTACAACTCTGAATGGCTTGAAAAACTCGGAGCAAGCGGAATGATCAAACTGGCAGCAAAACAGACTGTTGCCAGAATGCTTGAAAGAGATGATTTCAAGAAACGTTATGCAAACGGTACTCCGATTGCGATCCATGAATTTATCTATCCTCTGTTGCAGGCATATGATTCAGTAGCTCTTAACATCGATGTTGAACTGGGTGGCTCCGACCAGAAGTTCAATCTGCTGATGGGAAGAGAACTTCAGAAAGAAATGGGCCAGAAACCGCAGTGTACTCTGACAATGCCTCTGCTGGTAGGACTGGACGGCGTTAAGAAAATGTCCAAGTCGGCCGGAAACTACATCGGAATTCACGAATCTCCGGATGAGATGTTCGGTAAGATTATGTCTATAAGTGATGATATGATGTGGAATTACTATGAACTGCTGTCTTCCCGTTCTCTTAAGGAGATTGCCCAGTTTAAGTCTGATGTTGCATCTAACAGTGTAAATCCGCGAGATATAAAAATTTTATTGGCAAAAGAAATCATTACAAGGTATCATACTGCTGCTGATGCAGATCTTGCCGAACAGAATTTTATTAACCGCTTCTCCAAGAATGCTATTCCTGAAGATTTACCTGAGGTTACTGTTTCTCTAGATGGTGCTGAGTCTATTCAGGTCGGAACCATGCTTAAAAATGCTGGTTTGACTGAAACTTCGTCAGAAGCTATTCGCATGATTAAGCAAAATGCGGTAAAATGTAACGGTGAACTTGTTAATAATACAAAACTTGAGATTGCCAAGGGTTCTACAGGAGTTTGGCAGATCGGCAAACGCAGATTTGCAAAAATTTCTGTGAAATAGTAGTTTGTGTGTCCCCGTAGCTCAGTTGGATAGAGCGTTTGCCTCCTAAGCGAAAGGTCGACGGTTCAATTCCGCCCGGGGACGCCACTCCGTCAGTGAGTATAAAGTAGTGTTGAAACGGTCTGTTTCCGCGATTATGTCCGGTTTGTAAACCGGAGAGTGTAGAGAATTCAAACCTGCCGCTGTTTAAGACAACTGCAGGTTTTCTTTTTTTTGCATTGACTGTCTTAAATTCAAACTCTTAAGAACGGTCTTCAAAATATTACCACTATATATCCCAGTGTCACTTCGAAACTGTTAAGCAAAGTTCAAACTCTTTGATTGTGTGATTTTTCAGCTGGTCGATCTATAATTAGAACAAACAGCCCAATATTACCTTATTGGAGGTTTAATGTATCTCAGAGATTTGCTTATATATGATGAATTACTGGTTCAGTGTCACAATCTACCTGATGCAGATTCAATAGCAGCGGCTTTTGCTGTTTATTCATATTATAGGGCTCACGGAAAAAAGGTAGGCCTGGTATACAGCGGTGACGTCAAAATATCCCGCAGTAATATCAGACTGATGATTGAAAAACTCAATATTCCACTGGAATATGTTGATGCGGGATTTAAATTTCCAGGACTGCTTATAACTGTAGGATGTATGTTTGGTGCCGGCAATGTTGATAAGATCGACGCTGCTGATGTTGCTGTAATTGATAATCACAGCGGTTATCCTCCGCAGCTTGTAAGTCACAGTCATATTAAAAGTTCATTTGCAAGCTGTTCGTCCCTGATCTATCAGATGCTTCTGTCAGAACTTTCTACAAATCAGCGAGCTTTGGTTCAGTCAGTTATTTCGGATCCAATGGTTGCAACCGCACTCTTTTATGGAGTGTATATGGCCACCAATGAGTTTTCTGATATTGTGAATTCTGCCGACAGTGATATCAGAGATGAACTGGATTACGATCGGGATTTATTTACAAGTCTGCAGTATTCAACTTTATCTGTTGAAGAGCTTAAGATTGTCGGCGAGGCATTATCTGATTACCGTTATGACGGTAAGACCGGTTTCGCAGTTGTGTCCGTAAAAACCAGTGATCCATCCGTTCTCGGATTTGTTGCCGATTTGATGAGCAGGGTAAACGCGGTGGACTGCTGTGTTGTATATGCCGATTTGGGTATTTTTTACAAGTTATCGATAAGATCTACAACCCGTGAAATAAAACCGTCCGAACTGATCGAATTTTTAACTGTCGATATCGGGGAGGGGGGAGGAAAGGATCGGAAGGCCGGCGGTACGATCTATAAGGAACCGTATCTCAGCAGATATTCAGAACTGGAGATCCAAAGCTATTTTCTGCAGAAATTTTCCGAATTTAAACTTTCATGTGACTGCATTGATGCACAGGATTATGATTTTGATAAACATAGGAATGAGTTTTCACGATATGTTAAAAAGTCATTGATTCTTGGTTTTGTAAAAACTGAGGATTTAATTGAGGGGGATGCTGAACTGATCTTAAGAACATACGAAGGTAATGTAAAGGTGCAGGCATCCGCTGATATTTACATAATGATCGGTGTGAACGGGGAGGTTTACCCGATTACGAAGGATACGTTCGATGTCAGTTATAAGGAATGCAACTCTGAAAATGATTTTTCATATGACTATGAACCCAGAGTCTATAATGCTGCTACCGGTCAGAGAAAAATGCTTAAACCATATATAAGATCCTGCAGAACTATGTCCAGACTTGCAATCTGGGCCCGTGAACTGACCAAGCCTACTAAACTGTTTCCAAAGATCTGGGATTATGAAAATTATATGTTCGGTCTTGCCGGAGACATGCTGGTGGCACGTTCTGATGATCGTAAAGATTTATATATTGTAAAGAGAAGTATTTTCGATATAACGTACGAACCCTGCAGGGAACTGGATATCACATCAATTCTTAGGCAGGTACACCCTGATCCTGATCGGAACAACTTTCCGTAAACCTGAAATTCATCCGGAACGTGACAAGGCTCCTTTCTGAGTTATAAATCCGGATTTGACGGCTCAGTATAGGGATGAAATCTTCGAAAGATGGTCATTGTATGACATTGCCGGCAATCAGCCCCTGCTGTTTGTGAATGAAAGCAGGAACTGGATACGTCTGATGGTTATATATACAGATGACAGACTGACGCTGATTAGTTGAATTCAACCCATTCGTCGTTTTGCAGCATTGAACTGAATACGGACTGCGGTATATTGTCTTTAGTAATTAAAATATGACTGTCGCCTGCAATTTTATAGTATTTGACGATGATATCGTAGTCATTGGTTTCATAGCTAACGAGATATTCGAATTTCGGATTGGAATATAATTTTGCAGGTACGTCTTTCTTGGCAAAAAGACTCCAAATATATGATAATTTCATAATGTCAGTGGCAGGTAATATCACGGATATGCCCGAGAAAGTACACCACATCCTCCCTTTATAAATTCACAAAATATTTCCCGCGCTGATAATTACTAAAACAACGGGATCCCTTTTTACAATAAACAAGTGTCCTTATCAAGGTAAGGACTGAGCACACCGAAGGTAGGTTGATGTACCATTGCCAGTGTTAACAGGAGACTTAAAGTTGCAATAATGCAGATACTGTCACATGAACAGTATTTGCATTAGACCTTCAGTTCTGCGAACCGAGAACGGTGTTCGCGATATTTTGAAATTCTCCTTTAACGCTTAACATTCAACAGCAAGAGCCTGGCTTCTCTTCAATTATATCTTTACAACCAGCAGTATGTCCGCTGGTACGTGTGGGAGAAATAAACTCTTCGATGTGTTATGATCGATAACAACCGATATAATATTTTGCATATCTGCGTTGTCAGTTCTGAATGTTTATAAATCTTTTGCAGGTAATTGTCAAGCTTGTGAATAATTTGTAAAATTCTAGTCAATCCGGTCAAAAGCCAGACATGATGTTTCTAAGACGGTATTATAAAGCAGGAAATATTAATGGATAATAAAAATGCTCTTGTTGATTTGCACGTACATACAGTGGCAAGTTCACACGCGTACAGTACTATTTACGAGTATATTATGGAGGCTGGAAGAAAGGGACTGAAAATGATCGGGATATCCGATCATGGAACGGAACTTGTTGACGGTGCCTACCATAAGTGGCACTTTGACAATCTTGAATGTGTTCCGTCCTATCGCGACGGCGTTATAATTTTGAAAGGTATTGAAGCCAATATTAAGGATGATGGCTCGACAGACTGTAAACAGAGCTACCTTGAGCATCTTGACTATATAACTGCCGGTTTTCATGGACCTCTTTACTCTGCAGGCGGTGATAAGGCTAAAAATACGAATATTCTTATCAAAGTTATATCCAGTGGTACTGTTGACATAATTACCCACCCTGCCAACAGCCGTTATCCTCTAGATTTGGAACGTATTATTGAGGTTGCAGCGGCAAACAATGTAGCACTGGAAATAAATTCCAGCATATACTCCCGTCGAGGTGAAGAAAATGAACAGATGGCTGTTGCGCTTATTAAGTGTGCCGTTGCGTATCATGCTCCTCTTATTATCGGTTCTGATGCACATATATGTTTCAATTTAGGGGATTTTTCTCTCGCATACAGACTTTTCGAGCGAGCAGGATGTCCGGTTGATTATGCGCTGAATTCAACTCCGGGAAAAGTGATTGAATTCCTTGTTTCCCGCAGTCACAAACAACTGCATGATTTGATGAAGTACTGCTGAGTTTTGCGATGTTTTTTTTTGACTGTTCAAAAAACTTCGGTGGTAAACGGGATCAGGATACTCTTTTTAGAATGTAATCCGCTATGTTGAGCAGATCCTGTTTGAATTCACAGTCTTCAAAAATTGAAAGACTGGCTTTCGCTGCTTCAATTTCTTTCTTTGCCTGCTCTCTGCAGAATTCAAAACAGTTGTATTCGTTCAGAACTTCCTTTACCTTTTCAAAATTTTCTTTTCTAACGGCATTGCTGCTGTTCTGATTGTCATCGAGCAACTTTTTTACAAAATCTGATTTATCCTTAGATGCAACCGAGAAGAATCTGATTAGAGGCAGGGTGATTTTTCCTTCTGAGAAATCGTCACCAGCCTGTTTCCCCATTGTCTTGCTGCTGGAGGTATAGTCTATTACATCATCAATAATCTGAAATGCATTGCCCAAATGATAGCCATAGGATTTGCAGGCAACTGTAACCGGATGATTTTGGGAATATTTCACCATCGGAGCCAGAATACATGCAAGTTCGATGAGCTTTGTGGTTTTGGCATATATGATCTGGTAGTAAACCTCTTCTGAAAGATCGGTGCTGTGACTTTCCATCAGCTGTTTGATCTCGCCTTCCGACATCACATTGATTGTATCTACAAAATTGTCTACAAGAGACAGGGTCAGACGGTCTGAAGAGTCCTTAAGCAGAATTTTGATTGCTTTAGTGAACAGATAATCACCGAAGAGTACACTGGTTGAATTCCCGTAGGTTGCATTGATTGTTGGACTTCCACGGCGCAGGGATGATTCATCAACCACATCATCATGGGCAAGTGTGGCATTGTGGATTAATTCGATAGCACAGGCGTATTGCATATGCCTCGGCTCATATCCAATGATCTTTGCCAGAGTTAACAGGAGCAACGGTCTCAATCTTTTTCCCGGTTTCTGGAATTGATATTCGAATATTTCGTTAACAGCTACCGTATCAGAACGATCTAAATCATTTAATGCTTTTTCAAACTGATTAAGAAGGTTTTGTATGGTTGGACTCAAGAAAGAAAACATTTATAAATTCCGCTGGAAACGTGAGATTATGCAAATCGATACATTATTCAACAACTGCTAGTATTATATGACTTTTAGGAAAAAAAATAAATTTATTCAGCCTTTTGATTGCCGAAGTGTGTTTTTTTTAACATCGGCAATTAGCATAACATTTGTGTCTGAAAAGATGCGCAGACGAGTTTTGGTAAATGAAAAAACGGGATTTATCCGATAATAAATCCCGTTGGTATGCCTATATGTCAGACTGCGATCTTAAAGCCATTTGTACTTCTTATCTTCATAAGCCTTGATTGCATCTTCATGCTGCAGGGTAAGACCGATGTTGTCGAGCCCGTTCATGATGCAGTAGCGTCTGAATTCATCAAGTTCAAATTTGAAGCAGAGATCGTTGACTCTGACTTCAAGATTTTCTAAATCAACGGTTACGGTCTGACCTTCATTGGCTTCTACGATTTTGAAGATTTGATCAACCTGGTCATCAGTGAGTTTAACCAGCAGTAAACCGTTGTTCAGAGAGTTGTTATAGAAAATATCTGCAAAGCTAGGGGCTATAATTGCTCTGAAACCGTAGTCGGCCAGTGCCCATGGTGCATGTTCACGGCTTGAACCGTTACCGAAATTTTCGCGGGCCAGCAGAATGGATGCTCCTTTGTAACGAGGAAAGTTTAAAACAAAGTCAGGGTTTTCCTTTGTTCCTTCCTCATCCAGATATCTCCAGTCGTTGAACGCGTGTTTTCCGAAACCGATTTTGGAAACAGCTTTCAAAAACTGTTTTGGAATTATCTGATCGGTATCAACATTAGCCGCATTCAACGGAACAGCAATTCCTGTATGTTGTTTAAATTCCTTCATGACTAATTCCTTATAACAGAGTTCTGACATCAACAAAGTGACCGCAGACAGCAGCGGCTGCCGCCATCGCCGGACTTACCAGGTGGGTGCGGGAATCCCTTCCCTGTCTTCCTTCAAAGTTACGGTTTGAAGTTGAGGCGCATCTTTTTCCTGGAGGAAGCTTGTCATCATTCATGGCAAGGCACATTGAGCAGCCAGGTAATCTCCATTCGAAACCGGCTTCGATGAAAATCTTGTCCAGACCTTCCTTTTCAGCCTGCTCTTTAACCTGTTGTGAACCGGGAACTGCCATGGCTCGTTCGATATTTGCTGCGATATGTTTTCCTTTCAGTACTTCAGCTGCTGCACGAAGATCTTCAATGCGTCCGTTGGTGCATGAACCGATAAATACCTGGTCAACTTTAACATCAGTCAGACTGGAGTGTGCAGTAAGATTCTGATATTTAAGAGCTTTTTCACAGGAGAGTTTTTCAACCGGATCAGTGAAATCCTCAGGAGCAGGGATAGGCTGTAAAACTGAACCGCCCTGCCCAGGATTGGTTCCCCAGGTAACCTGCGGTTCTATGCTTGAACCGTCGATGGTAACAACTTTATCCCATACAGCGTCATCATCGGAATACAGAGTCTTCCAGTATTCCATAGCTTCATCCCAGTCTTTTCCAGCAGGTGCGTAAGGTCTTCCTTTCACGTAATCAAAGGTTGTCTGATCCGGAGCTACAATGCCTACCTTGGCACCGACTTCGATTGCCATATTGCAAACTGTCATTCTGCCTTCCATTGACATGTCTTTGAACACCTGACCGCAGAATTCAGCAGCATAGCCAGTGCCGCCGGCAGTACCGAGTCTGGCTGCTATTGCAAGAATTACATCCTTGGCATAAACACCTTTCTGCAGTTTACCGGTAACTTCAATCTTCAGATTTTTCAGTCTGGCCTGTTTGATTGTCTGGGTTGCAAGTACATGTTCAACCTCAGATGTTCCGATCCCGAATGCAAGTGCGCCGAAGGCACCGTGGGTTGCAGTATGTGAGTCACCACATACGAGAGTAACGCCCGGGATGGTTGCTCCGATTTCAGGTCCGATAGTGTGAATTATACCCTGCCATTTGTGCCCGAGACCGAATAAAGGAACTCCGAACTTTTCGCAGTTTTCCTTCAATGTCTGCATCTGAATTTTTCCCATTTCATTGCAGGCATTGATATCACTTGATTGTGTTGATACGTTATGATCCATTGTCGCCCAGGTACGTTCCGGGTGTCTTACCTTGCGGTTGTTCTGGGTCAGACCGTCAAACGCCTGAGGGCTTGTTACCTCATGCATAAGATGACGATCGATGTATATAATAGGCAGCTCCCCCTGAGCTTCGAGTACTATATGAGAATCATAGAGTTTTTGATAAAGAGTCTTTCCCATAATTAAGCCTCAAGAATATTTTTAACAATTACGTCGCCCATCTGGTCGGTAGCCAGCGGCTTTTTATCTGAAGTATTGCCGAGCAGCAGATCTCCGGTAAGATTTCCTTCCTTCAGGGCTTTTCCTACTGCCTGTTCAATGGCCTGGGCCGCTTTTTCTTCCTTGAATGAGTAACGCAGCATCAGAGCGGCTGACAGGATTTGTGCAATAGGGTTTGCTATGTTTTTACCTGCAATGTCAGGAGCGGATCCGCCTGCCGGTTCATACAGACCGAATCCCTGTTCATTCAGACTTGCAGAAGGAAGCATTCCCATAGAGCCGGTAATCATAGCGCATTCGTCAGAAAGAATATCTCCGAACATGTTTGAGCACAGCAGAATATCGAACTGTGCAGGGTTCTTCACCAGCTGCATTGTTGCATTATCGATGTAGAGATTTTCCAGAGTTACATCAGGATAGTTCTTGGCAACTTCCGCTACTACTTCTCTCCAGAGAATTGAGCTCTGCAGAACATTCGCCTTATCGATAGATGTAACCTTCTTTTTACGGATCCTTGCAGATTCGAAGGCAATTTTGGCAATTCTTTCAATTTCGAATCTGTGGTAGATTTCAGTATCGTATGCCTTTTCATCACTGCCTGAACCTTCACGTCCCTTTGGCTCACCAAAGTAGATCCCGCCTGTAAGTTCTCTTACAACAACCATATCGAAACCTGCCTTGGAAATATCCGCACGCAGAGGAGATAAATCATTGAGACCTGAATGGATCTGAGCAGGACGAAGATTGCAGAACAGTTTGAAGTGGGAACGAAGCGGCAGTAAGGCACCTCTTTCAGGACGCTCTTTCGGAGGAAGATGATCCCATTTTGGACCGCCGACAGAACCGAAAAGAATTGCATCTGATTCCTCGCATGCCTTCAGGGTTGACTCAGGTAACGGTGTACCGTGATTATCGATGGCAATACCGCCTACATCATGAGTTGAAAAATTGAAAGTAATATCAAATTTTTGACCTACTGCTTTTAATACCTTTAGTGCTTCATTCATTACTTCCGGTCCGATACCGTCGCCTGGAAGTACTGCTATTTTATAATTAGCGGTCATGTTGTATTTCTCCAATAATTTAGGTTGGTTATTATTTGTTGCTAATCTTTGCTTTTTCCTGCTGAATCAAATCAGAACAGTATACAGCATTCAATGCGTGCACGAGAGCTCTTGCACCGGCTTCAATAATGTCGGTTGCCAGACCCATGCCGTGGAACTTGCGCTGGTTGTGATCAATAACGATATCCACCTGTCCCAGAGCATCCATTCCCTCGCCCTTGCTCTTGATATCGAATTTTGAAATCTTTACTTTGTATCCGGTCATTCGCTCAATACATTTGTAGGCGGCATCGATAGGTCCGTTTCCGGTGGCTGCATCCGAGTATACCTTTCCGTCTATATTGAGTTTAACGCTGGCGGTGGCAAGCACAGAGGCGCCGCTTAGTGCACTTACGTATTCCAGAGTGAAATGTTCCTGTTCACTGTGAATATTGGAAAAGAAGAGCAGTGCCTCAAGATCGTAATCGAAAATCTGCCCCTTTTTATCAGCCAGTTCAAGGAATCTCTTGTACACGTCGTCAAGATTGTACTGGTTCTCTTTGTATCCCAGCATTTCAAGACGGTGTTTGATTACATGACGTCCGGAGCGGGCGGTCATGTTCAGATTGTTGCTGCTGAAACCCACGCTTTCCGGAGTGATGATTTCATAGGTGTCCTTGTTTTTGAGCACTCCGTCCTGATGGATCCCTGAACTGTGCGAAAATGCGTTTGAACCGACAATCGCTTTGTTAGGTGGAACTGGCATGTTGCACAGCTGACTTACCAACTGACTGGTTTTGGCTATTGCAGTGGTGTTCAGTCCGGTGTTGAGGTTGAGAAGATTTGCTCTGGTTTTGATAATCATCGCAATTTCTTCCAAAGCACAGTTACCGGCTCTTTCTCCAAGTCCGTTGATGGTTCCTTCGACCTGTCTTGCTCCGTTCTGAAGCGCGGTAATACTGTTGGCTGTTGCCAAACCGAGATCGTTATGGCAGTGAACAGAAATTACAGCCTTGTCAATATTAGGTACGCGGTTGAACAGCGTTTTGATGATATCGCCGAATTCATAAGGAACGGTATAGCCCACGGTGTCAGGAATATTAACTGTTGTTGCTCCGGCATCGATGGCGGTTTCAACCATGCGGCACAGATGATCGATCGGTGTTCTACCTGCATCCTCGCATGAAAATTCAACATCATCAGTGAACTTTCTGGCGTAGGATACCGCATTCCGAGCCATTTCAACAATCTGATCAAAGTTTCTGTGCAACTTTGAACTGACGTGAATGTCAGATGTTGCCAGGAAAGTATGGATTCGGTACTGTTCTGCTACTTTGAGAGCTTCATAGGCCGCATCAATATCTTTGGTCAGAGCGCGGGCCAGCGCACAAACCTTGCTGTTTTTAATTTTTCCGGCAATTGTATTTACTGACTCAAAATCGCCCTGTGATGAAATAGGAAAACCAACTTCCATTATATCGATGCCGAGGTGTTCGAGGGCGAGAGCAATCTGCAGTTTTTCCTTTACGCTCAAACTGGCCTGAAGAGCCTGTTCACCGTCACGAAGCGTTGTATCAAACAAAAATACGCGATCAGACATTTTTTTCTCCTGTTTTACGGTAACTTACCTGCTGTGAGCGGATTAGTTACCATAATAAAAAACCCGCGTCACGCGCGGGTCATTGCAAAAATCATTACTTAGAAAAAGAAAGCAGCCGTACCCGCACCAGATTTATCGTTGCGTAAGGGTAAAAGGGTAAGGAGCAGTTCTTTTTTCATTAATTAGATTCCTTAATTTTTAGCTTATTTTAGCCTATTTTTGCTCTATTTTACAACTGTTTTGAGGAATAAGGTACAAAAGATAACAAGCTGGGAACTAAACAGTTCAGTGAGTGATTTAAATATTCGGTGATGCATAAAGGCCTGCAATCCAGATGACTGCAGGCCTCTAAAAACCAATAAAAGTACCGGTTAAAAATTAGAAGTTGTAGATCAGACCGATAGTTGCCAAATCTTCTTTCTCTTTCTTCAGTACTGATTTGTAACGGTGTTCAAAATCGGTGTAGATATTGAATTTAGGAGTTACACGGTAAAGAATTTCACCGGTCCATGCTGATTTGAGAACGGACAGATCGCTGCGGCTTAACTTTTCGTCACCATTGTGAGCATACTGATAGTTTGCAGTGAAGGTCCAGTCTGTACCTGGGGTGGTGTATGACAGTGCAGCTTCAACACCGTTGGACTTGTAGGTGCGATCGAGTTTACCGTAGTTGTAAACAGCTGCAGCATAAAGACCAGGAGCACCGAAATCACCGTAGAAAATAGAAACTGCAGCTTCGTTCTTGTCTGCACCATAGAAAAGGCCGTTGACATGGTAACCAGAATCAGGCTGGTTGGTTAATCCGTCATAATGGTTGTAACCTGCTAAAATACCGATTGATTTGTCGCCGATTTCGCCTGTATATCCTGCAGAGAACCCGGTTCCGTAGTTAATGTATTTGTTTGACTGTTTGAACTGATAGGATGCAGCGAATTGTAAACCGTTGTATTTAACCTGGTATTTTACCTGCCCGTCTTTACGGCCGCCGAAATCATTCTTTGTTAAGCCCCAGTAGGTAACACCATTGTACTTACCCCAGTCAACGAATAAATCAGTAACTTTGGTAACCAGATAGAAAGCATCAGTATAACGGCCGAAAGAAACCTTACCGAACTCGTTGAAATCAAATCCAACCCATGCTTCCCTGATTTTCAGACGGTCTGCAACATTTTCAGTTTCCTGAGCTGCCAAATCATAGATGATGTAGCCGAATACGCCGAAAGCATCGTTAACTTTTGTTTTGCCGTCAAGACCGAGACGTGCAGTTCCGCTTTCACGATGAACTGAATCTGCATCGTTGTTGTTGATATTGACTTTTACACGTCCAATCACATCGAGTTTGGAATTATCGTCTTTGTAAACATTTGCAGCGTTTGCACTCAGTGAGGTTGTCAGTGCTACTGCTGAAATAACAATAGTAGAGAGTAATTTCTGTTTCATAGTAATTTCCCTTATAAACTTTATGTTTTATTTTAATTTGTTTTATAAGTGTCAGCGTGTTGTATATTATTTCTGCCGACATTCACATACTATACAGATTCCTTTGTGAAGTCAATCAAATAATTGTCTTGTGCTGATTATAAATAGTGCAAAATATACTCATTTTAGATAAAAAATAAGCAAATATGCACAATATGATGATGTGGTTACGATTTGGGAGCTTTTTAGAAGCAATTGATAGCAAAAGCTGATTTTTGCCATAGTTTGCGGCTATGTACAAGAATGAATAATAATTATTATCGCTGGTAACATAATAATGATAAAATGGCACTTATTTGAAAGAATTTATGTGATTGTGCAAGGTGCCAGTATGAGTGAAGAGAAAAAAGTAGGTTGGTCATTCGAGGTGTTTCCTCCTAAAAGGACGGCAAACATATCTTCTATCTATATGACATTGGCTGAACTCAAAAAATTAAATCCTGATTTTATCAGTGTTACCTACGGAGCCGGAGGAAGTGAAAACTGCCAGGCAACCGTCGAAATCGCCAATGCTGTTCAGAACAACTACCAGATGAATGCAGTTGCACATCTTCCTTGTATCGGTTTAACCAGACAGGATGTGCTTGAGCAACTCAACCGATTCAGAGAAATCGGTGTTAACCGTATTCTTGCCCTTCGTGGTGATAAACCTATGTCCGGTGAATTTAAGCAGGGTGATTTTGAACATGCTAGTGATCTGATCTCATTCATCAGAGCTCAGAATTATGACCTTCAGATTTATGCTGCCTGTTATCCTGAGAAACATTATGAGGCAAAAACTGCTGAAGAAGATCTTGATAATCTGAAAATCAAGGTTGATTCCGGCGTTGACGGGCTCGTTTCTCAGCTGTTCTTTTCCAATACCTATTTTTATGATTTTATAGAGAAGGTTCGGGCAAAGAATATCAATGTTCCGGTAGAGGCTGGTATTATGCCTGTAATTAACTGCAAACAGATCGAGAGAATGGTTTCCCTGTGCAATGTAAAACTTCCAAAGAAATTTACCGATGTGATGAGTAGATTCAGTGATAATAAAGAGGCTATGCTTGAAATCGGTATAGCATATGCGATCGATCAGATAATCGATCTGATTGCGAACGGTGTAGACGGAATTCATCTGTATACCATGAATAATCCGAATGTGGCTAATCGCATATATGAAGCTATCAAGCATGTGATTGGACGAGTTTAATCGTTTGCATAGTATCGAATGAAATAAAACACCCCCGGATCTGGATGTTGATCTCGGGGGTTTTATTTCAGTAATACTTCTCAACAGCTGTTAGTTCAGACCGATTTTTTTAAGCATCCGTCTGAATTTAAACCAAAATCTTGCTGTTTTATAATTTTGTTTAATTGCTGATTTGAAAATAATTCTTTTAATTCCGGAAAGCCTGCTGTACTTAGGTATGTCTTTTATTTCCGGGTAGCATGCTTCAAATTCCGGAAAATCTGGTTCCGGCAGTGCAAAAAGATAGTTGGTCTTCAATTCGAATTTTCTATATTTTAAAAACTCGTCATAGTCTTTTTCCAGCTTTCTTTCCTTGATCATTCCTTCAAAGAAGTTTATTACTTTTATATCGTCTTGGATCTGTGTTTTATTCTTCTTTCTGGTTATTGATTTATAATTGTTCCGGTAGTTGTATAACATATCGGTGATGAAAATAATTTTAGGATTATTAAGTAGAACCTGATATACGAAATATACATCTTCACCGATAATCAGAGACGGATCAAAATTGAAATTGTATTTTCTTATAAATGATAATTTAAACAGCTTGTTCCAAAGCACACTCATATACCGCACGTTGTGGTTGAGCATATCGATGGTGTTGTCATATAAATGTAACGGATATTCTTTCACTCCTCTGTCACTGTAAGTTCTGAAGTTGCATACTACTACATCGGCATCATCAGCAGCAGCTTTGGAAACCAATTTTTCAATATAGTCTGGTTCAACCCAGTCGTCCCCGTCGACATATATCAGGTACTCACCTGATGCAACAGACAGTGCCTGACTGCGGGATTTTGCGATTGACTGGAAATTTGTCTGATGCAATTTGAAAACGTCAGGGTTTAATTTAATGTACTTTTGAATAATGGTATAAGAGAAATCTGTCGACTCCGTGTATATTAAATCAACTTCAATGTTCTGATATGTCTGTTTTGCTATGCTTCCGAGACAACGATCAAGATAAAGGCCGCTGTTATAGATTAAGACAGCTATACTTACTTTAGGATTAGGGTTAGTCATTTTTTATTTACTTATTATACTTCTGTACCTGATATGGCCTAAATTTGATTTCAGTGAAAATACGGAATCAAACTCAAATATATTGAATATAACCTTGCAATAATTGTATGGAAAATAGTAGGTAAAGTCAAAAAGCAAATTACTGATTATTCGATTTTAAAATTTTTTTAGCAGTACCTCTTTTAGGTGTGATTGTTACTAAAAATGAATGTGTGCATGGCAGTGCACCTTTACGAAAGGGTATGAAATGCAATATTCACTTACACTGTCTAATTACCGTCAAGCATTAACCTGTGCTCCTAAAGTAAACTGGAGATTATCTTCTAAGCCAGTCTTGGCTTTGTTGTTTAAGTCGCCAAATATCCATGAAGTCAATACACCACGGATTGATGGACGAGCCTAGAAGTGTAAACCAGGAGTCTACTAGTCTGCCGCTGAGCAAGATTGATTTAGTTGCTCTCCGAATATCTGCAATTTCATAAACTGCTCAGAGATTAGTACTCATATACCTTAAATCCAAGGAATCGATAAACTTTCTTATTTTTCTCCTCAATTGAACGTTTAAGTAACGGCAGACCGAAAACTACAATAATTTTCTGGGTTGCGCTTACATTTTTCTTTTCAAAAATAAATTTTTTGATTTTTATGAACA
>JAEEGH010007264.1_pt1 | contig 26723 bp, 29 predicted proteins | sample 9134181 | NCBI WGS metagenome assembly JAEEGH01 (sample SAMN16246544, study PRJNA631951) | gut metagenome | biome: gut microbiome; feature: rumen; material: DP-attached | host: Bos | place: Iran: Karaj | collected 2018-10 | reverse complement strand
GAGTATGAGGCATTCGTGATGAAGAACAAAAATGCCCTGGTATTCGGATATCCTTCGGCCGACGGCAGGACGGCGACGATCGGATCTGAGATCGCAGTGTCGGTATCTGCGTGCAGCAGCGACATCAATTCATGCAAGGAATTTATAAACATACTGCTCTCGGAACACGTGCAGAGTACCATCGCTACAAACATTCCTGTTAATAAGAATTGCGCGAGAGACCTGGCGGTCAGTGAGATCGCAGTACACAACAGAAATGTTAATGAGAATGCCGGGGAGATGTTTGCAAAGACCGGTGAGGCGCTCGATACTTCGCTCGCTGACGAATACATCGAACAGCTGTCGGAGGCATCGACGTCTGCGTTTGTTTATCACAGCATCTCGCTCATAATCTACGAAGAGATCCCTGCGTATTTCGAGGGACAGAAGACTTTCGAAGAGGTCGCACAGGTAATAAACGACCGCGCTCAGAAGGTCCTTGACGAGCGGAAGTAAGACCTGATTTATAACCCTTCTGATTTATGCTAAACCGTCTATATAGGCCTTGAGATCGGTGATTATACTATCAAGCTTTGCTTTATTCCTATCGCCGTTTTCAAATCCCTTGCAATACTCGCTGAGCTCATTCATTAAACCCTTCAATGGTTCCAGATCCATATCGCTCTTTGCCAGGACCTGCTCGGCGACCAGGACAGTCAATTTATGGGATGGAACTACACATCCCACTTTTAATAAGCCCACTTTGTCAGGATCATCGGCATCTATCTTTGCCTTAAACTCCACTAACAGATTGTAAATCACATTCAACTCATTGACCAAAGCTTCTTTATCCATAATCTGCCTCCGGATTTCTTAATATCTAATATTATTATCACAGCCTGTCCTTTTATAGTAAACTATTAATAAGTTTCGATTCAAGCTTTGGTTTATTTAGGGATTAAGGAATGAGCAAGATTAAGAAAAACCAGTGTCCGTCATGCGGCGGAAACCTGATCGACGACAGCGAAAAGCAGATGTACCGCTGTACATCATGCGGTTCGACTTACGATTACGACTATTTCAGGGAAGAAAAGCTTCATGGACTGGGTGAGACTTATCTCTCCAGAGGAGAGTCTGAGGCCGCTGTCGATGCGTACAAGCTGATATTAGAAAAGAATCCTCATGATTTTTCCGCTCTCAGAGGATTGATGCTTGCTGCAGCTTATCTGAAGGATATTGATGGACTTACCCGTATAGGTGAAGCAAAGCACTTCTCATATAATTCCGAATTGGTCGGCGAAGTGCTTGATGCCGCTTCAGAAGAAGATACGGAATACTTCTCGGAGTTCGGAAAGATCTATGTTAACAAAAAGGAACTGATCGATCGTAAACGGGAGATCGAATCTCTTCGCCGGGAACATGAGAGTATGGAAGCAAAAATCAGGTTTACCGATAATATCCGTTACGAATACTATGTCGAAAGCAAGTACGGAAAACAATCTCCTAAAACACTATTCATTATTGTGTGGGTCTTAACTGCCATTTACAGTGTGCCGAGCTTCGTTGGAATAATTGATAACATCGACGAGGGAGGAATACCAATCTTTTTTGCAGTTATTTGCGGATTGGCACTGCTCATCGGTTCAGGTATTAATTTCTTATTCCTTTATCCAAGGATGAAGATGATAAAGGAAATAGACGATTATGTCAGAGAACTGAAGATCGAATCAGAAGCAACCTTGAGGAAGATCAAAGCCCTTGAAGCTGAAGCAGATAAGCTCTCGGACGATATCAGGAAGGCCATCCGGAATTTTGTAAAGAAAGACAGCCTGATAACCAAGGATTCCGTAAAGGAACAAGTATCAGAATTCGGCAAGATCAAGAAACACCAGTGTCCGTCCTGCGGAGGCAGCCTTAGAATAGACAGTGATAAACAGATGTACCATTGTACTTTCTGCGGTTCGACTTATGATTACGAATACTTCAGAGAAGACCGGATACATGAGGCGGGTGAGACATATCTCTCCAGGGGAGAGTTTATGGCTACCACAGAAGCTTACGAGTTCATGCTCAAAAAGGACCCTCACGATTTTCTCGCGCTCAGAGGATTAATGCTCGCAGCAGCCCATCTGACAGACATGAGTGAGCTTGAGCAGGTTGATAAAGATTTCTCTTATGACTCCAAGATGGTGAGCAGGGTAATTGAATACGCTTCGGAAAAAGACAAAAAATACTTTATGGAGTTTGCAAAGGTCTATTCTGATAAGAAGAGAGTGGTTGATTGTTCCGAAGAGATCGAAGCGCTCCGGGAGAAAAAGAGCAAGATCAATTCTGACATCACGCAGAACAACATAGAGGGTGAAGGTAATAATGGTAAAGGCGGTTTCAGTACAAAAGCGGATCTGATACCTCCGCTCGTTGTCTTTTTGGGCGCGGCTGCCTTATTTATTCTGATGACCGTTGATTTTGCTAAGGATTTAATTGATGACTATGCTTCCAATTCCGAATATTTAGCCTCAGAATTCAGATTTGTAATGTCCTTTGGCGCAATAAGTCTCTTTCTTGTCGTATTCGGTATTCTTTATTTCTGTTTCGAAATGAGAAGGATAAAGAAATTAGAAAAAACCAACGCAGAGTTCTATGATGAAACCCGCAAGCTGGACGATAAGATAAATAAACTCGAGAATGAATCATCTGAACACATGAGAGATATAAGGACTTTCATTCATGATTTCGTGAGGAAAGACAGGATTATAATAAGAGATAAGGCAACGTCAAAAAATTGAATAATTGAATAAGGGAAAGAAAAAATGAGACTTACGAACATTAATTGTCCACAGTGCAACGGCCAGCTTAATCAGCAGGAAGATAAGTTCTACTGCACGAGCTGCGGTTCCGCATTTAACATCGATTACGAAGAGTCTGATGTCGAGTATGCAAAGCTCATAACCGAGCCTGAAAGAACACGGCTCCATCTTGAGAGCAACCGCGTTCTTTTGGAGAAAAATGAAGAGCTCCGGAATAAGTTCATAACCGGTGAGAGAAAAAAAGAATTTGTCCACCAGGTAAAATCCCAAGGCATAACTTACCTGGGTGGCGCGGTTTACGGAATAATCATAGGCGGAATAAGCTTTGTTATGACCGTCGGCATTATCGTGATTATATTTTTTATGTCTGGAAATCCGCCGAGAAAAACAGTAAAGAGAGAGAACAGGCAAGGCAGGAGAGTATCGAGAATCTTTCTGCAAGAGATATTGAAAAAGATAAGAATTTCATCGAAAACGCCATCGCAGCCGGTATCTCTTATGAACTGTATTGGCGGGACGAACCGGTCGAGAACGATATTGATGACGGAGGCGATGCATACATTGTCGGAAAACCTGTTCCGGTGAACTGCTATCTCATAAAGACAGGAAGTGAAAACGATCTGTGTATCGTATATAAGATTACATATGAGTTCAGTGAAAGCGGTTCATTTAAGGATATCTATGACTGTGTTATTTTCGCGGAGCTCGAGCAGGATGAATCAGGCCATATCTCATTCGAACGCAGCCCTGACCGTGTTTACGGACGCGAAATAGACAATGACTGGGATGGTTACGAGAACGCTGACGACGTCTATGAAGATGATACATTTCCAAAGAAATACAAACTCTATGAGATCGATATTTGAGGAAGGGGGTAAGACATCGTGAAATTAAGAACACTTGATTGTAAAAACTGTGCCGCTCCCTTAAGACAGGAAGGCGAGAAGCTTGTCTGCAGATCCTGCGGATCGGTATTTGATATCCCGCGTGATTCCAGCGATATCGAATACGAAAGAACGGTCAATGCCGAAGACTACATCAGACTGGAACTTGCAAAATCCATTCTGGCGCTTGAAAACAGCTACAAAAATCAGGAGCAGATAAATCAGGATAAGCGCAACAAGGATCTGAGGGCAAAACGTAACAGAACGTCAAAAATAATCGGAATGATAGTACTGTTCGTCGGTATAAATATGCTCGTTTGGGGCATTATCGAGGGTGCCTTTTTCTTCTTCAGTTATAAAGTCAGTGATAAGAAACGCAAAGCACAGGAAGCGGCTGAAGCAGCTATCTATGATCCGGGTTACAGGGTCACACCGAGCGACCTTAAGAAGGACAAGGTATTCTGGAAATATATTAACGATGACATTATCACAGAGACCAGGGAAGGTTATGACAGCTGGGGCTCGGTCATTTTCTCTGCCGATGAGATCTGGGGCGTCAACGAGGATCCGGAGATAATCGAAAGATGTCTGATAACAACGGAAGACAGCAATGCGCTTTATATCATCTTCAAAGTCACATTCGAGAACATAGACGGAAGCACAAAGGAAATGTACTACTGCACTGCCGCAGAGGACATCAGGGTAAACGAAAAAGGAAAGATCGTTTACGACGGATTTACCAGCCAGAATACTGATTCTTACGATGTCAGATTCCATTCTGATGAAGATCTTGACAGTATTTATCAGACATATATCGATGCGGGCAAGAGTGACTATGAACGGTATTATTTCGACTTATGATCTGATCATTAAAATGAAACTATGGAACTGAGAACCAAGAGCAAGCGTCCGGGAATGAATTGTTATATCGATGTCTTCTATGAGAGGACTAAGGGTTTTTCTGCATTCATAAACGACAGGAATACCTATAAGATGGTGCTTGTCAGATCCGGTTCATTTGTCATGGAAGAAGACGGCGAATACAGAGTTATTACTGCGCCTGCAGGACTCCTTATAAACGAGAAAGCCGATTTCAAAGTTGTTTCCGAGGATGGGGTTGAATCAAGAACGTTATTTTTCAAGCCGACTTTCATCCGTGAAGAGTTTACTTTCGAGGCGTTAAATTCGGGTAAATACGATAAGTTCTATTCGGCCATGAAAGATGACGGTAAAAAGACGGCATCTGATAAAATAACATCAACTGAGAGAAAAATGGATCTGCTTGAAGGTGAATATGAGTTCGAAGAATGTTTCAGCGATTCAATATATCAGGACTATTTATTGCTTTCAGAGTTTTTCGGCCGCGACAGGAATATAGTATGCTACTCAATGACAATGCAGGAATATGATACGGCAAACAGACTGAGCGCAAGTGTCAGATATGACCTTGAAGAGCAGCCTGATAACTTCTGGATATTGCGTGTCAGGTATTTCATCATCTCACTTCTGTTTGCAGCCACAGCGGATTTCTATATAAACTGGAGACAGTATGAACTCTACAAAGATCCGCTCGTTGCAGATGTATCAAGTTATCTATGGAATCACTTACATGAAGAGATAACATTGGAGAGCGTGCTCAAGAGATTCTCGGTAAATAAGAACACACTTAACGATGCATTCAATAAAGAAATGTCGATGTCATGCATGGCATACTTAGAAGACCTTCGTGTGAACCGCGCGAAAAAGATGCTTCAGTTCGGAGATGAATCCGTCAGCGAGATAAGCCAGATATGCGGTTATGATGACACCAGTTATTTTTCCAAAGTATTTAAAAAACACACAGGTCAGACTCCGTCCGAATACCGTAAGCAGATGAAGGCTCTGTGCTGATATTACCCGTATTTGTGCCGATATTCCTAACTCCTGATGTTCGAAAAAATATAACATCAGATAACAAAACATTTGGAGGAATAAGGCATGAAGAGGCTTTTAAGTTCTGTTTCTTTATTGATCGCGGGCGTTATTTTACTTGGCGGATGCGCAGCCGCGCCAACGGCAACAACAGCATTCGAACCGCAGCATAAGACAGAAACGGAAGTCGCCGACATAACTGACGGAATGATCCCTCAGGTCATCGAAAAGACCGTGACTTACGTTCAAGATGAGAGTGAAGGCGGGTGGACCGTCGAGTCATCAGAGATAACAAAATGGGACATCGCGCCTGATCTTGACATCCGTGATTCCTTCTGGTCCGTAACAACCGGTGATGCGACAGCTCTGGTAAGCTTTCTTGACGACTCATTTAAAGGCCTTTCGGCAACATTGTACATTCACTTTGGCACGGACTTAGGTGATATCCAGAAGAGCGTAAACGGAGAATCTTCATTGGATATTACTCTGAAAACGACATGTGATTTTGTGTTTGTCTGTAACGGAAACAAGTTCAATTTCTATGATGTGGCGATCGACGGCGCTAGCGTTAAACCTGACGGAACGGCTTCTTTTAATGTCGATCTCGGTGACGGTATGGCAGGGGATATAATCATTCCTGCAAGTGTTCAGAAATGCGGTCCTGAGGAGTTTATGATCAAGCAGTCTGATACATATTTTGAAGCTTCTTTTGATGGCATTCCCAACTTTGAAGTTACTTCAGAAAACCTTAAAGGTTGTGTGTGGGATCCGAAGATTTCCAATACAACATACGGTGAAAATGCATCTCCTGAACTGACATGGTCGTCTGTAGACGGTGCTGCTCAGTATGTTGTCATCATGATAGACGGCTCATGGCTCCACATGGATGTATTTACCACTGATACTTCATTGGCCGAAGGCGCGATCGGAAGAGGTTCACGCGGCGAGCAGTATGTAGGACCTTATCCGCCGAAGGGCAGTACGCACACATATACGGTATTCGTATTTGCGCTTAAGAATGAAGCAGGCAATGCACCGTTATTATTCGATGCCGGATCGAACAGCGTCTTCAAGATATTCGAAGGCCTTGATAAAGATGCCGATGGCAACACAGGAAACATCCTGGCTTACGGAAGACTGGACGGAAATTTCACCATGAAGTGATGCACTTATTCTTTTTTCAGCCTGCTGAGCTTCTTGGCGGTATAATCTTCTATCTGCTTCCGTAAGCGGCCAAGCTGTTTCTTATGGACGCAGAGTTTTTCTGTGCAGTTGGCGCATTCCAGATATCTGTTCGTGTTCTCGGAGAAACGCTCGGGATACTTATAGAACGTGATCTCCCATCTGATGAGCAGGGCTACGGCCAGGAACAGAAGGCTCCATGTTAATATGCCCCTGATAAAGAACAAAGGAGTAAACATCATCGCATAATCCCAATTGTATATTCTGCAGGAACCGCAGCATTTGTTCTTCAGGAGCCAGGATTGGAACGGGCAGAAAAACAGTATGCATATCATGTCACAGACGGAATATGCGAGGCAGAGCAGGAACATGATACCCTTGTCAAAGATATCGAGCATGTAAAGCGCGCCGAAGGCAGCGTTGAAAACTACCCATATCAGCGCGACGAGGATCGTGGCATTGTTATCGGCGATCTTTATGTCCGTTCTTCCGGACTTTATGTAATTCCGCTTAAACTGTTTCTGGCATCCGGGGCTCTCATATTTCGATGGGAAGAATCTGAATATCATCTCCACGGCAAAGACGATCCAGATAAGCAGGGATACTGCGGTCTGTTTGCCTATGCCGGGTTCAGGGAATTCCCGGATGCCTATGCGGTAAAGAATGTATTCGAACAAGAGCAGGAGAAACAGGACTGACCTGTAAATCAGTCTGAAATAATGGATCGTGCTAATGATCGAGATCTTCTGCCGCCTTTTCTTGCCATCCATACCTGTGATTATATCACCTCTGCTCTGATGCAGATTCGATATTATTTGATATAATGTTGTAGGAATTTAGGATCATCTTATAAGGATCTTTAGGGGGTAGATAGTATGAAGACTTTTTGTGATTATTGCGGAAGCGTTATTGATGATTCGCTGGAAAAATGTCCCAACTGCGGTGCGGTCAATGTACATATTCAAAGAAGCGGCGACCAGATCCCCAAGACAATAGAAGAGCTTAAAGCCTTCGCTCAGGAGAAGGGCATTCCGCTCGAAAAGATGCGCTTTTTCATAGGCGTTGATTACAAGGAGCCCAGAGCATTCGGCATCTACAAGGAACCAGCAAGCGGCAACTGCGTTGTTTACAAGAACAAGGCAGACGGTTCACGTGCGATTAGATACAGGGGAACTGACGAGGCATATGCTGTCAACGAGATCTATCAGAAGATGAGGGCCGAACTCCTGGAACGAAAGCAGGCAGATCTGGATAAAGGCAAGACCCATAATACTTATGCAAGTCCGAAGCCGGCTCAGAGCAGGAAGCCTTCCGGATGTGCTATTGCCTTAATGGTGGGCGTTTTTATCTTCATTGCAGTGATACTTGGTTTTACGATCATCGCAGCGGCACTGCAATATGACAAGACGCCTAATAAAGGTTACTACGATTACAACGGAACACCTTACTACTACAGCGACGGTGCCTGGTATTCTCCTGATGATGACGGCGATTGGGAACGTACCTATAATGCTCCTAACAGGCTTGAAGAGAACTACAAAGATTACTATGAGGCCAGGGATTACGATGACCTCAACAACGATTATGCTGACGATATCGAAGAATATCAGACCGAAGCATATTCATATAACAACGATAACGATAACGACAGCTGGTGGAATGACAGTAACTGGGATGACAATGACTGGGATGACAATGACTGGGATTATGACTGGGGCGATTACGATTTCGGTGACTCAGACTGGGATTCGGATTGGTTACTTGTAATTCCTTTAAGTTTCTAAATCTTCCGTTTATCCAATAATTCTTTCAAAGCTTTATCGCAGGCGCTGTCTCTCACTTCCGATAAAACCATTCTTTTATGAGTCCTGGTTTTTATGATGATGAGATAAGTGTCCCATTCATTGTATTTATCTAATAACGCATGGATAAAAGAGCTTCCCACATGGCCGACCGTATAAGGATGGGGAGGTCCGACACGTTCCGAGCGATGGATCTTCTTTGCCTTTATGCTGACAATGTCATCATACTCAATGACGGTGAGGCCCCTGTTGAAACCGATCAAAGCCTCCGGAGTGACATATATCTGAAGGCCTTCATTCCAGACCGTATCCGGATGGTTTGCCAGGTCGTTGATCTCTTTTGCCCGGTATCTTTTTCCGCTGCAGGAAGGCCTTAAATGCTTTAGCATATTAAGTGAACCTAACGTGTAGATCCCGACACAGTTAACGTAGATGATGACGATTCCGAACACCAGACAAGGAACGTTTCTCTGGTAAAGTCCGGTGTCAGATACTCCGATACCCATAATTATCAGGAATACGCCCAGAAGCATCATGAAGACCAGGGTGCGGAAGAATGCGCTGTTTACCTCTATCTGTTTGCGTATGCGTTCGTTGGTGTAATTCTTCGTATAGATCCTTGAATACTTTTCTATATAATTCGTTCCCTTTTTGTTTGAACTAAAATATTCTCCCTGGGTTTTCTTATGTATAGAACGGTCGCGGATCAGGATAATTAGCGAAACGGCAGCTATAACTCCCGTAACAGCTGCCGATATAAGCGCGATAATCCACGACGGATCGTTCTCGAATAAGCATTTGACCGCAAATGCAGCGAAGGTAACAGATGCTACTGCAAACACTGAAAACAGCAGTATCATCAAAAGTATTATTCCAATAGAAAGCGGTTTTTTAGAAATCGGTTTTTTGTTCATCAGGTAATTGTATCAAAAATACAATTTATTTATCCTGCAACTTTTTTACCCGTTGTAAGTGCCGCCGTTTACCAGATCGAGCTGATCTGTAGTAAGTTTTTTATTCATTGTGTACTTGATTCACCTAAGAAGATGGCGTTCTTCTATAAGCTCCTGGAGAAATGATCTACAAAGGATTTATATTGATAAGATCCGAAAAAATATTTAATATATTCTCATTGGAGATATCAGGGATATCAGGGTCTTTTTTGTAATGGGGTAGATTATGGCAACGTTATGTAGGAATTGCAGCCACGCGCTGGTATTAAATCCGGATTCGCTGATGCTCGAGTGCTCATTTTGCGGAAGCACGTTCATACCGGAAGAGATCGAGGCTGAAGCCAAAAAATACAGGGAAGATCTGGAGCCTGTGAAAGCCAGTGAGGTCTACAACTCAGATGAAGAAGACCTCATGGACTGCTACATCTATTCGTGCAGTGAGTGTGGCGGCGAGATCATCATAAACGGCACAGAGGCGTCGACGTCATGCGTTTACTGCGGCAATCCGAATGTTGTTTTCAACAGGATCGCAAGGATGAAGAAGCCGGAGTTCATTATGCCTTTCAGAATTACGAAAGAGAACGCCGTATCGATAGCCAGAAAGAAGATCCGCGCGGGTGCTTTTGTTCCTAAGGCAATCAAGAACTTCAGTGTTGATTGCTGCAGGGGGATCTATCTGCCATATTGGTTTGTTAATGCAGATTATTATGACACGGTTATCATTCAGGGGTCGGTAGGTGAAAAAAGCATCAATGGCAAACAACATGTTGTTACCAGATATTTCGGACGTTCGGGAAAGATGACATTCAAGGATCTTCCGATCGATGCTTCAAGGGTTCTTTCGGATGAAAGCAGTTCGAAGCTCGAACCTTTCGATATGCAGCATTTAATACCTTTTGACGATGATTATCTCGCGGGTTTTTATTCAAATGTCTCGGATGTAACTTACGATGATGTGAAAAAAGCCGCTATTGAGAGGGGGAAAGAGTTTTTCGCTGAAGCAGCATTCAAAGATATTTCTGCTTCTGATAAGAAGATCGTAGATAGATGCCCGTCCATAGAAGTCGATAAGGATATGAAATATGCCATGCTTCCGGCGTGGTTCATAACTTTTGACTATAAGGAAAAGCACCACACGATCCTTGTTAATGGTGACAACGGCAAAGTCGTATGCGCTCTGCCGTGGAAAAAGGTGAAGCTTTCCGTCATGCTCGCGGTAATTGCGCTGGTGACAACGGTATTATCGTATTACCCGCTTTATGTGCTTTTAGAGGGCATATTTACGGGTTCGGATAATAGCAGAAAAGGTTCAATAAGGCTGTTAGTGTTCGTCATAGTCGGTATCATCACGCTTTTTTCGAGCGGTATAAGCTGGTTTAAGAAAGTTATTGATAACATCAAACTGACGCAGGACAAGGACATTTTTGACTTCACGAAGAAAAGGCAGGGATGATTTATGTTAGAATTCCTCGCTGCTCTTTTAGCAATTGGATTCGGATTCGGACTGGCATTCTGGATCTGCGGTAACATGCTTAATAAATCCAATAATATCGGTGACAGCCGCGGAAACGGTGCGACTTACAATGCCGTAACCAAATTCACTTCCACCTGCAACAGTATGGAAAAATCCGCTGCCACGTCATTCTTCAATTCGTATGCCTCGAAAAGGGAAGATCCAACTGCACAGAAAAACTATGAACCTGTCAGAAGACTGACAGAAGAGGAACGGAAACAGCACGCTATAGAACAAAAAAAGAAGAATGCTCCCAAGGGTGCTTTTGTCTCGAAAAATACGGACGGTTATTCCTCAGAAGCATACAAAAAACCGGATTGGGAGAGCAGGGCTGACCACTATTTTTAAGTCTTATACTGTGCATTGAAATAGGGAGATTGAATCGATATGAAAAGCAAGTTGCTGTGTTTTACGGTAGTGTTATTGGCACTCTGCATGATGACCGGGTGTTTCATAAAGCATAAGAACCGGAACGCCATGGACAGGATCAAAGGCGATATTGAATGTGAATTCCGTGTCGGTAAAGATGCTAAAACACGCATGGATGCCATAGAAACGGATGTTGTTTTCGATAAAGATAAATTCGTGGATCTGTTTAATGAGCAGGCGCAGTACAGTCCTACCAGTCTCAAATATCATACCGATGATTGCAGCTTAAAGGTCAATGCTCAGGATGAACCTGATAAATGGGAAGAAATATTTAATTCCGAGATAAACATCAAGGTTATGTATGACCGCCAGAGCAGGAATGTTTCCGTTTACGAATACAATTCAAAGCTCTACTTTTTTGTGCTGAGCATGGGAGGAAAAAGCAAACCTGAAGAGCAGGGCAGTTACTTTATGAAACTGTCCAAGGAAATGAGTGAATATTGGAAGCCTCTTCTTAAGCAAGTCAGGGAAGATGCTGCCGAATATCAGCTGAATGAATACGGATGCTTTACGGTCGAACGCGCATACAGCTATGACGGGAAGTATTTTACAAAGATCAGCGAATCCGGAGATTCCATAATGATTACGATCAATGACAAAAATAATGAACTGGTAGATATGATTATCCCCTGCAGGAAGAGTGATTTCTGGGGCGTATGCTGGGAAAATGATAACTATAATCTCTGGATACAGTCAGGCGATGTAGGCGTCGTCTGCTACAGTCTGAAAGGCGGGGATTGGGTACTGAACAGCGATGCTGTCAGACCGGATTACATAGTCAGCAAATACGACACGTAAATTTTTCAGCTGTTAATATCCATATCCTCGTCCCAGTATTTATTCTTTTTGCCCAGCATAAACATTATGTCGTCTTCGCTGAATAATCTGAAGTGATTCAGGTCAACGCCGACATTGAATCCGAAAGGCTTCCAAAGCCCGCCGTATCTGTGCGTGTGGCCGAATAAAGTCTGGCAATCCTTAGCGTGGTCAGTAGGCCTATGTGTCAGGAAGAACTTCTCGCCCTTTATATCGACATAGTCATTCAGCTTTACGTCATCGAATCTGCATGAAGGATCATTCAGGCAGTATTCGCGGAACTTATCGAAAGAACCGTCAAAACATTCGTCGATAGCACGCTGTTCATTGTTTCCGATAATAAGGATGATGTGAGCATTTATCCGCTTTGAGACGGCAAGGCCGCTCCTGAAATCCTTTTCGATCCCGGGACCGCAGTTACAGAAATCTCCGATGACATATATGGTGTCATCCGGGGATGCCTGTTCATTCCAGATCCTTACCTGTTCTTCTGTATACTCATTAATATCCTTGAACGGCCGGTTGTCACGAACCATGATCTCTTTTGAATCCGAACCGAAATGAGTATCCGCAGTATACCAGTTGCTCATTGCACGCTTCCCCCGTCGGCAATAGTGTGGAAAAAAATATAAACGACAAGAATTATTATAGTACAGAATCGATGATTTGAGCTTATTAAGACAACGGTGTCTTGTTATAATAAATGTGTGGGAGCATAGAGGTTTGATATTATGAAAAAGAACAACGCATTCGGAATAATCATCCTTTTCGCAATGATTTCTGCGTCAGGTTATCTGCTGGGTACTGTTCTGGGCTGGATCTTTGACCTGACAGGATTTAACTGGACTTTGCTCCTTACCGTGCCTTTTTCCATGATGCTTTTTACCGATCTTGTTAACCTGATCGTTTATCCTATAGCGAGAAGCACGATGAACAAAAACATAAAAAAACATAACTTCGGAATGCCAATTTCGTATAACTCAAGAACCAAGTTCACATTTAAATCAATACTTTGTATAGACGAAGAAACGGGAAGAGTGGGATATGTCTCGCTGTCAGATCCGTTCAGGTTCCAGATGGCAAATCCGGGGGATCTGAGCAGGATAAGATCGACAACCGGTTCGGTAGCCAGAGGCGGAAGAAGATTTGTATTCTTTGAGTTCTACTGCGGCGATAACAGGATGCGTTTCCCGACATACTGGGCCGGAAGACACGGGATAGGCATGGTTATTAATCCGAACATAGTTCAGAATGCCCTGGAAGAAGGCAACCGGATCTGTAATCTCTTATTAAGGTTCAATCCCGGCGGCAATGATTTCTCGGTCAACAGGAATATCCCGGTTTCAAAGACGGGGATCCGTGGATTTACATTCTCATTGATATCGATCTATGTAACTGTCGGAGCGTTGATGACTGAAGCCATAACAGCTATATCGCACTCGGTAAGTCATTCGTTCGCTTCTTTCATACCTTCATATGTACTGATATTTATCGCAGCGGGACTGGCAATAACAGGTCTTGTACTGGGCATCAAAGCTCTTAAAGATGCTTCGGTTTCTCCTGTAAGAGGAAAAGGTTATGCCAAGGCTTCTGTGATAATATCGTTGATAGTTCTGATTATCATTATCCTTATTATCTGGTTACTGATAACAATCCTTAAAGACCTGGGAGTGATTGGTTAAGGAGATCCGGTACATGGCTATTCCATGGTAATGGCGATTGAATGATATAATGAACCCGTTTGAGGATAGTGTATTTGAATGGATAAAATTAGAGATTAAACATGTTAAACCAATTTTCAAGAACTGAATTATTATTCGGAAAAGAAGCAATGGAACACCTGTCTGAATGCCGCGTGGCCGTATTCGGGATCGGCGGTGTCGGAGGGTATGTATGTGAAGCACTGGCAAGAAGCGGTGTCGGTGCCTTTGATCTTATAGATGATGACAAAGTCTGCTTAACGAATATTAACAGGCAGATCATAGCTACCCAAAAAACTGTCGGTCAGTATAAGGTTGACGTTATGAAAGAACGCATTCTGGATATCAATCCGAAAGCTGAAGTGAATACATATAAATGCTTTTTCCTTCCCGAAAACGCATCTGATTTCCCTTTCGATAAATACGATTATGTGGTCGACGCCATTGATACTGTTACAGCCAAGATCGAACTGGTCATGCAGTGCCAGAAGACCGGAGTTCCTATCATGAGTTCGATGGGAGCCGGAAATAAGCTCGATCCCACTCAGTTCCGTGTTGCTGATATCTACAAGACACGCGTGGATCCTCTCGCAAAAGTAATGCGACGCGAATTGAAAAAGAGAGGCGTAAAAAATCTGAAAGTTGTCTATTCAGAGGAGGAACCGGTCCGTCCGGTCGAGGATATGACTGAAAGCCAATCCGACTGTGAGTCTGAGCGTCCTGATTCTAAGCGCAGAAGCATCCCCGGCAGTACAGCCTTTGTACCCTCTGTAGCAGGTCTGATAATCGCGGGTGAAGTAATCAAAGACCTTACACGCTGAAATGATTGTGGAAGTATCAGGAGAAGGAGAATATTACCGGGAGCAATATATGTCAGAAATGAGTAAAAGAATACTGATACCGATAGGAGTATTACTGATTGTAGTAATTGTTATATATCTGTTCTTTGTGCCATGCGTAAGTGCCACCGGCACAGTTGTGAAGGAAACCCATAGTTCAGGAAATGTCATATTAAACGATCCGAAAGATCCTACTGACGATAAAACAGAGATTAATCAGATAGCCACAATAGAGTACACAACTTGGTACGGGAAAAACATGGAAATAGACTTTCATAACAAATATGAAGAGAACTTCCCATATTATATGCCCAAAGGAACAGTTGTAGAGATTAATTACTGCATCCTTAATCCAAGCAGGATCAAAATAGTTAAAGTTAAATGAAGGATCGTAAAATCGGCTTAACGGGAAATTTGCTGAAAGTCATCACGATCATTGCTATGACGATAGATCATCTTGCCTGGATGGGGATAGAAACCTATGGATATCCTTGGTATCTGCGGTGTGTTATTTTCTTATTTAAGCGGGCTTCTTTTTTCTGACAGCGAAAACTACGACTACGCATGCTGCTGCAACGATTGCAGCGCCGATTCCGATGCAGAGATTCCTGTCTGCTGTCTTGTACTTCGAAATGGTGATGTCGAGCGTCACGATGTTGCTTGCCAAATCCGTCTTAAAGCTGCCGTTACACTGTTCGGAAAAGACCAGGATCCTGTAGTTTCCGGGCGTCAGATCTGACGGAACAATGAATGCGGCATTTCCTGAATCCGCTGCGTCAGCAGAGGTGTTGTCGACGATATTTCCATAGTAAAGAATGTTGCCTTCTGTGTCTTCGATTATCGCCGAGATATATTCATTCGCACCTGCCAAAGCGCCCTTGTATTTGAGCTTTACCGCACCGTCTTTGAGGATCGCCTTCGGGCCTGAAACGGAAGCTTCGAATACAGGTCTTGTATCGTCCTTTATAGTGAGCTTCCAATCGCTGCCGGTATAAGAACCGACTTCTCTCATTGCGTCCGGCCCGGGTACGCCTGAAGTTTTGCCGCCCTCGGCCGGTGACGTGAAAAGAACTATTGACGAGTCGATATTCATCGCAGGCCTCACTGCGAAAATGAAGTTATCTACGCTGCCGCCTCTTACGAAAACGTTACCTTCATTAAATACGTTCGCCGCATTTTTGGCGTCGCCGGGTGTCCTCAGCCACCACGCGCCTGACATGTCGGTGCCGGTCAAGGCACGCTTGCTCTTGGTGTATTCGGTGTTAAGCGCGACGCGCGTGCCGCCCTTGTCCTTCCAGTCATCAGGGAACCCCAGGCCGGGATCGATCACTTCATAAATGGATAAAAGATAAACCTTGTCATAGGTATCGGCACCTGCTTCAGAGCCTTTCGCGCCATCCTCATTTTCGACGAGTGATTCAAGGACAGCGACCTGTTCCTGTGTGGTGAAGGCATTATCAAGGAATTTGCTGTTGAGCCACTTCCTCAAGTAACATTCTTCCCAGGTGACTGTTTCAACGGATGTATTATATACGACGCAATCAAGGTTCTGATCTGATACGACGAAGAGGTTGCCGTTGTTTGCGAGAACTCTCCACTTGACGGGCTCCTTGTTGCTGTCTGTCGCATCTTCACTCTTGACGGACTGCCAGTAGTTTCCGAAAAAGATATTGCTTTCCATAGCGCCCGGAATATGGGCCGTTCCGCTCATGATCTCTTTGCCGGATTTGTCATTTTTATCGGATTCTGCGCGGAGAGTATTTTGAAATGCAAAAAATGGCAGTATTCCTGCCATCAGGATTGCAACCGTGCTCACAAAAGCTTTGCGCAAATTCATGTCAGATCTCCCGATTATCCAAGTGCAAACTCTTTAAAAGGACCCCATAAATTCAAATCGTTAATTATTATATCAATAATAAAGCCTTCCGTATGTGCGGAAGGCTAAACCTATAAAACAGATTAAAAAAACGGAGATTCCTCCTGATTCTTTGAGTATAAAATTACCGTGAATAAGCTTTCTATCAAGTCGGAATCTTAAGCCAGATCCTTCGCATGGCTTCCTGGATAAATTGGGGATAAGGTAAATACATACACTGTTTCCACCTGACTGAAGGAATAAAGCTCTCTGCAACATCTACAGTAAGACCTTTGGCATAATCCCAAGATTCGCCGGGGATATAATAAGATTCGTATGTCCAGCACAATATCTTGTACAACTCTTTATATGACCATCCGTTTATCCTGATATTATCAACATTAACAACGTCATCATCGATTCCGCCGGATACTTCGTCTAATTCCTTAGCACTCAACGGTATATAATTACTACGATTTTTGGCGATATCTTCAATCTTTGCCTTAATATCATCTGACGGTATGAATTTGTTATCCATCACATTGTCCTCCTGTTGTGTTATGTTTGATGGCTTCATTATCACAGGAGCTACGAAAGCAAACAATCAGTATAGTCAATTTGATCTGATGCTTAAGCAACAGATTCTTGTCCAAGAGTTGCTTAAACTGAAATTTTATCGACAAAGAGTCTTCTGCAATCTCAGCTTTATAATCTCTTCTACTGCGACTATCAAAAAACAATTAATTCATTATCAACGCCGATGTATAATTATATTGATGAAGGGGATTCCCTTTGTCGAGGAAATTATAATTTGGGGTTACAGGAATAAATAGATGTTGATTTCGAAATATGGCAATGGTTCAAAGGAACTCGTCAGTGAATTTGAGAGCCGGCTTGGTATTGAGTTGGACGAAGAATACAGCAGCTTCCTTGTTAAGTATAACGGTGGAGATACACCCAATACTCATGTAGGAATCAGAGGATGCTCAACAGATCTCAGATACCTTTACGGGATAAATACAGAAGAGAGTATTGAAGATCATCTTCAGATACCGGTTTGGGAGAATAAGCAGTATCTGCCCATAGGAACGGATTTTTTCGGAAATTACTTTGTCATAGGATTATCCGATGACAATAAAGGTAAAGTTTTCTTTTGCAATCACGAGAGAGGATTTGCAGTAAAACAGATTTCGGATTCTTTTAAGCTGTTTTTAAGCAAATGTAAAAGTGAGGAGATCCATCCTGGCGCCAGAGAAACACCGGAAGAGCGCGAAAAAGATCTGATTGCCAGAGGCAGGGCACATGTCATTACGGACGGTCTTCGTGAGATTTGGAAGAAAGAATATGAGAAATATAAGGATATGGTTCAGGAAAAGGTGATTCTGTAATCCTGATATAAAGACAGTAAGTTTATTAGAGAGTAAAATTTATATCTGAAAATGTTATAAGGAAATAGATATGTTTAGGCCAATGAGACGATTTAAACAACTGATCTCCGATGAGGAGTGCAAAGAAGTGTTACTCTCTGAACCCAGAGGCGTATTGTCTGTTATCGGAGATGAAGGATACCCTTATGGAATCCCAATGGATCATTGGTATTCAGAAACAGATGGCAAACTGTACTTTCACTGTGCAAGAGAAGGCCATAAACTCGATGCAATAAGAGCGTGTGACAAGGTCAGTTATTGTGTTATGGATAAAGGTTTTCGCAAGGATGGTGAATGGGCGCTTAATATTCGCAGCGTGATAGTTTTCGGCCGCATTAAGATTGTTGATGATGAAGAAAAGCGAATAGAAATCGGAACCAACCTTTGCAGAAAGTTTACCGATGATGAGTCATACATCGAGCATGAGGTGAAAAATGCGTTGCCGAGAGCATTATGTCTGGAACTGACACCGGAGCACATTACCGGAAAACTTGTGAATGAATCGTAGTTGGGAGAATCGATAGTATAGAGACATAATAGAGCGGGAAATTTTAATCTGATTTGATCCAAGCTTTGTTAAGTATCATAGAAAAGGGATAGATATATGGGGTTATTAGACAGATTTAAGAAGGTGGATCCTAAGCCTGAGCAGGCGCACGAGCCAGCAAAAGAAGATGTAAAAGCGCACGCGCAAGCACCTGCTAAAGAAGCAACCAAAGGAACTGCCCAAGATGCTTCGCAGTATGTGCTCAACACACCGAAGATTAGCGAGCTCTATCAGAAGATCGCTGATACGGTCACCGATATGATCCCCGACGAGTGGACGAACCTCTACTTCTACGGTGAGGTGCTGAACGATTCCACGACTGCGTTTTTCTATTACAAACAGGCGAAGACCGGCGCGCTGCTCTACTGTCACTATATTCCCGAAGTTTATAAGGTCTCCCAAGATGCTTACGACAAGATGCTGAGTTGCCTCTATGACACACTCCGCGAACTAAGGGACGAGTACAAAAACAACTTTAAGGCTATCTGGACCAACTTCACTTTGACGATGGATAATGATGGCAATTTCAACATGAAATACAACTACGATGATGTCCTCAATACCGATCTGCTGATCAGCGAAAGGCACGCTTTCTGGGAGCATGAAGTTCTTGGCAGGATTCCCGCCGAAGACAAGGTGAGAGAAAAGCTGAAGTCATTTTACGGCGACAGGGTGGATTTTCCTGAGAAGAACAAACTCATCGGCCAGAAACTCACCATGCCTAAGTGCCCTGTCTGCGGTGCTGCTGAATTGAACAAGCGTGACAACATGTTATTCCGCTGCGAGAAGTGCATGACAAGGTTCTACACTGATGCGCACGATGTGATCATGTACACCTACGACGTGGAACTGCATGCCGCAATGTATAACGCTTTCCAGTTTACTAACCAGGGTGATTACTCCAATGCGCTCAAGGCATTAATACCTTATGAAAACAAAGCGTGGGACAATCTCGGTTACACCTATCAGCTGGGACTGGCTATGCGAAGGGCAGGCTACAACTCTCAGGCCTGCAACGTATTATTCAAGTGCAAATACATCAAGCTGGATTATGTTATGGCATATCACAGCATCGGCCTGGTCAAGTTCGCGAACCGTGAGTTCAGAAGCGCCCTTAGAGAGTATGAGTATTCGCTCAAATTCCTTGAGGCTGATCCGGACTCATATTCAATAGATGAACGCAGGACGTTCTACGCTTATTACGGCGGATCGCTCGCAGGATGCGGCCGTAAAGAAGAAGGCGAGGAATTCATCAAAAAGGCTGAAGCCATGGGCTACACCAATGGTGCTGTGGTCAGACAGATAGCCGGACTCGCATGATCTACCGGATTGCTCCAAATCCGGAACAGATGGCCATAGAGTACTAAGGAAATTTGGAATATATGACGAATAAAGAAGTGTTGATGATTGCTATGCAGCAGTCAGCAGAGGATATAGGTTGCAACGTAGAAGATTTTCTTGCAAGCGATAACAGAATCGTTCCTTTCAATCTTGGCGAGAATTCCAAGAAGTATTACAAGCTGCCCATAGGAAGTAATTTCATATCTTATGGCAATAATGTTGTTGCTGCAGTAACTGAAGAGACAAAAGATATAGTAAAAGAATACATTTCCAAGTTTGAGTTTTATCATTGTTTTGAAACTCCCAAAATGAGATGGCTTAACGAGCGTTTAGAACCATTGGGCCTGACAGTTTGCTTTATGGCTGAGTACTATCTCCCGGATTTGAATAAGTTATCTGAATTACCTTGTGAATATGAGCTCCGCATACTGGAGAAAGGTCAGTTTGATGATCTTTATTGCCCGGAATGGTCCAATGCTCTGTGCAGTGACAGAAAGCATTTGGATATGCTGGCAGTGGGAGCTTACGATAACGGGAAACTTATCGGTCTTGCCGGATGCTCTGCCGATGCTGAGCGTATGTGGCAGATTGGAGTTGATGTGCTTCCGGAATACAGGCGAAAGGGTGTTGCTTCAGCTTTAACCTCAAAGCTGGCTTTGGAGATCCTGAAACATGGCAAAGTTCCTTTTTACTGCTCGGCCTGGTCAAATGTAAGGTCCGTCAGGAATGCGATCAAGAGCAGTCTGATACCGGCTTGGGTTGAAATGACGGTTAAGCCTGTTTCAATAGTTGAAGAAATGAATGTATAACTCTTAGTAATTGAAATTTTAAATGAGTATGACAAATCGGAGGTGGAATAGTAATGACATGTCCATATTGCAATAATGAGATGGAACAGGGAATCATCCAGAGTCCTCATGAGTTGAACTGGAAAAGAGGAACCAAAAGACCATTACTGGGGAGGGCGGAATTCCACGAAGAATCGGTTGTCCTTTCCGAACTATCATTTATGAAAGGCTCTGCTGTAGTGGCATTCCTATGTCGAGAATGTAAAAAAGTGATTATTGATTATTCCGATGAAAAAGCCGACTTAAATCAACGATAAATTCCGGTTTGTCGGGTTGAGAATATAGCCTTTTATCTCGCAAAATCATTGACGGAAAAGGTATAATCTTAGGTGACTGAAGGCTTGGTTTTAGTCAATAATGTTTTAAGTTTTTGCAGCAAGAATAGAATCACCTGGCATCAGCTTTTTTACTTTTTGCTTTGATCCCGATTATCGTTCCGATAAGTATTAACGGAAAAGCACATGCAGCAAGCATACCGATCTTGAGGTCGTTATCCTTCATTTGTGACGCAAATCCTACAAGCCAGGGTCCGAAGGCGCCGCCGAGATCACCTGCCATTGCAAGAAGGGCAAACATGGCAGTTCCGCCTGCAGGAAGTCTTTTTGACAGGATGCTGATAGTTCCGGGCCACATTATTCCAACAGAGAAGCCACAAAGAACACAACCGATCAGGCAGATTATCGGATTGAGCGAAAGTGCTGCTATTATGTAGCACACAAGACATAAAGAGCCTGAAGCGAGCATATATTTTGTCAGTTCGATCCTGTCTCCGAATTTACCGTAAATAACGCGGCTGATTCCCATAGTTACAGCGAAGAGACACGGTCCGACAAGGTCTCCTATGGTCTTTGACAGTCCCAGAGCCGATTCTACGAATGCTGATGCCCACTGCGCCATGGACATTTCCGCAGCTCCGGCACAAACCATAAGTACTATGCCCATAAAGAACATGGGTGTCTTGAAGAGAGTTCTTATTGTCATGCTTTTGCCGTTCTCGACGAGTGTTTCAATAGGACAGGAAGCGAAATTATAGATATTGTAAAATGGGATCAGGGCCCAGATACATGCGAGCCATCGCCAATTCTCAACTCCGAAAACAGCAAAGAACACTGTGGAAAGCAGGATAACGCCTACGCTTCCCCAACAGTAGAAAGAATGCAGGAGACTCATCACAGCTTCCTTGTGATCGAAGGGACAGGCTTCGACAATAGGACTTGCGAGAACTTCAATGAGTCCGCTGCCAATAGCGTAAACGATGACGCTGATTATTATTCCGATGAACGGATCAGGAAGGAGCGAAGGTAAAAACGCAAGACAGACAAGACCTAAAACGGATGCGATCTCGGATACGACCGCACATACGCGGTAACCGATCCTGTCAACGAATTTGGCGCAGATAACGTCTACCAACAGCTGGGTAAAGTAGAATGCCGTAGATACGAGAGCAACTTTTCCCAAAGGGATTCCCATACTCTTATGAAAGGTCAGGAATAAGAGCGGTGCGAAGTTAGCTGCTATAGCCTGAGTGATAAAGCCAAGGTAGCATGCAATTAGAGTTTTCCGATATTTATTGTCAGATGCCATATTTTTTCCTTCCGGCAAACAGCTTTTTCATATTGTATTTGAATAATATCGCACAGACACAGATAGTTCATTGTTATAAATCGCGAATTTACTGTACAATATCGTAAAATGTTATAGAACTATCGAAGGAGACATGCCCTGTGCCGATTACGGATGCTTTTTTCAGAATAGATACGGACGACACGCTGCGTGAGACTGCCATACATGGCAGCCCGGACTATCCGTTTAAGTATTATCTCGAGAATATAAAGGATTTCGATCTCGGTTGTGTTGATTGGCATTGGCACACTGAAGTGGAATTCGTTTATATAAGAGACGGCTCGGCAACATTCAATATCGGTGCTGACAGGATGGTCTTGTCTGAAGGCATGGGATTATTCATAAACAGCAGTATAGTTCACAGGTTTGAATCGGATTCAGACTGCATAATTCCCAATATCGTGTTTTCTCCTGAGTTGATCGCTGAAAAGGATTCTCTACTTTTTAAGAAATACATAGAACCGGTGATCAGCTCATCTGAGAGCTATTTGATGCTTGCGCCCGAAAATCCGGAAGGCCGAGTCTGCATAGACTTGCTGAATGAGGTTTTCGATGAGCAGAATAACGATAATGTTGATGAACTGAGAACCGTATCACTTTTGATGGAACTATGGCGGCACATCTATCTTTTGTCAGTCAGAGAAAAAGGATCTGTTCCTGTCTCATCGAAAAGCAATCAGGCCAGACTTCAGATAATGATGCAGTTTATTTATGATAACTTCAGACAAAACCTGACGTTGAATGATATAGCCGGCAGCGTATCTATCAGCCCGAGCAGCGCTCTGTTGATATTCCGGAACTACATACATACTACGCCGGTCTTGTATCTTATAGAATATCGTCTGAAATATGCCGCATCACTTTTGGCAACCACCGAGATGAAGATAGAAGCCGTTGCCGATGAGACCGGCTTTAACAGTTGCGAGTACTTTTGTAGGAAGTTTAAACAACTGTACAATGTGACCCCGACAGAATACAGAAATACACATAAGATTATTTGAATCGGGTTCTTGTCCCGGATTTCGCAATATATATTTCGAGAACAACCTGATGACTATTTCTTATTGCGCAATTGCAGCCTTAGGCATGAAATTTAATCCGTTTGCGATAACATAGATAACACACAGTATTGCAACCGGAACCAGCATAACGAGGTTACCGGTGATATTTGCCGTTTTAACAGATAAGAGACAATCCCTTCTCGTGTATCTTTTTTCATTAAGTTCCTTATGGACATGTTTACCTCTTGAAGGATATAAGAATCCAAGAGAAGGGTATGAGTTCAATATTGGTAAAATACTAAGAGCAAGAAGATAGATAACAAAATTTTAATAGTATAAGATTCATGGAATAAACCATATTCAGTAAAAATCTGTAACTATACTCTGTTGAATTTTAGGGAACTTTATTGTACTATTTTTTAAAATTAGTTCCCTAAAGAGGTTTTGTCATGGAACAATCTTTTGCCATTATTCAGAGTTTGCTTCAAGAGAAGGCAGATTATCAAGCGCGCTTGAATCTGATTCCATATGACGGAAGTCCTGAGGTTAAGGAGAACAAAAGCGGTAAGTATCTGTACATCAGAAAAAGAATAAATGGCAAGCTGACATCAACATACGTAAATGTATATTCTGATGATCTGTATCAGTTGTTACTTCGCAACTCAAAAGATGCGCGCGAATTACGGAAGCAGATCAGAAGAATAGACAAAGAACTGGCGGTAAACGGATATGTTGAAGAAGAACTGTCTACGGACGTAATTATCAATCTGGATTTTGCCAGAGCCAACATGAAATCCAATATCTATGACCAAGCAGTTTTGGAAGGCGTAGCCACGACATTTCCACAGACCGAAGAGATCATTGAGAATGGAACGGTCAACGGAATGACTGCTGATGATGTGCAAAAGATATTGAACCTGAAACATGCTTGGGAGTTCATTCTTGATAAAGATGTCATAAGGGCAGACAGTAGTTACTATCTGTTGTGTCACATAGCAAAACTGGTCAACGAAGGCTTCTTTTATGATGGCGGAAGAATACGTGGAATACCGGTAACGATAGGCGGAACAAAATATATTCCGCCAATTCCCATAGAGTCTCAGGTATCTGAAAACATTAGAGGTATTCTTAATTCCGGGAAAGATACAATAGATATTGCAATAGATCTCTGTATGTATTGCATGAGAACTCAGATCTTTGTTGATGGAAATAAGCGGGCTTCGGTAATATTTGCCAATCACTACTTGATTGCACATGGATTAGGATTGATAGTTATTCCTGAGGGACATGTTCCCAAATTTAAAAAGTTACTTGTTGCATATTATGAAAGTGCAGATATAAGCAAAATAAGCGCTTTTCTGAAGGATAAGTGTTGGCGGAAAATAAAGTAACAGTTCGAATGATAAAATAGCTTAGGGATGACGAAGGGCTCCTTCGTCGAGAAAATATACAGGATAGTGGAATAAGAGGAGAATGTATGTCAGAGAATATCATTATCGTAGACAACGCGAATACCACCAGCACGGAAATAAAATGTCCCGGGTGCGGAGCTTCCTCCGGCATCAAATTCGATCCTGCCACATCAAGACTGACCTGTCCTTTCTGCGGGCTGTCGTCAGAACTCCATTTACCGGCCAGGCCTGCTGCGGAGCTGGATTTTAATGCAGCTATTCAGCGTGCCAACGTTAACTGGGGTTACATAAAAAAGCTGATCGTATGTTCAAACTGCGGCGGACAGACTCTTTACGATGCAGAACAGATCACTGGCGCATGTCCTTTCTGCGGTTCAACAAGCGTAACGTCTGCTGCGGAGAGCGATCAGATCATGGCCCCGAACGCCGTAATCCCGTTCTCGGTCACCAAAGAGATGACCCAGCAGTGCTTTGTTGATTTTCTGAAAAGGAAACGCCTGCTGTTAAAAGGTGTAACGGATTGCAAGCTCGAGAACATTTCCGGAGTATATCTTCCGTTCTGGACATTTGATATCGGTACCGTCACGGATTATGTTATAAGTACAGGCAATTATATTCCTGAAGGTTATACCAGGCCGCAGGAATTTACGGGTGTATTTTATGATACGTTTGATGACATCATAGTATTTGCATCTGATAAGAACCGTAATCCATACATTCCCAGAATCCAGAAGTTTGATTTCACTAAGGCTGTTCCGTATTCCCCCAAATATCTCGCGGGATTCGCGGCAGAAAGATACACTGTCGGCATTAACGATGCTTTTGAACGCTCTAAGATAAAAATACCCAGGCGGATAAAAAGAGACATCACTTTATATGAGGAAAAAGCACTTAAGACTTCTGTAATAGTCACTGACGCCTCCACGGTCTATTGTAATGTAAAATTCAGATATCTCCTGGCACCCATTTATCTTGCGACATACAGATTCAAGAACAAGGAATACCAGGTAGCCATCAACGGCCAGACAGGCGCTGCATGCTGTGACGCACCGACTAAGATCACCAGAATGGTAACAGCGCTTACTATCGCTATTATTGTAAGTACCATCATATGGATCATCCTTTGGTGCCTGTTCCCGGATTTCTTCGGGCATATGTGGGAATTATTTACGCACAGGTGAGAAGAAAATGAAGCGGAGTATAAAACGCACTAATGATTAGTACGGAAATTTTCAGATAGTACAACTAAGGAGATGGGGATAATATGGAGGAAATACCGTTTTGGGAAGAGACTTATAGAACCCGTGACATAAATACTTTTCCGGCAGAACCGAACGGGACGATTTTGGAATTTGAACATCTCCTGAAAAAAGATTCGGTCATCCTTGAAGCCGGATGCGGGGAAGGTCAGAATGTCAGATATCTGGCTAAAAACGGTTACTGTGATATAGATGCTTTTGATCTGTCGGAGGCCGGAATCTCAAAACTTAAGTGGTTATGCGAACGGGAAGGGTTAAATATTAATGCTTTTGTAGATGATCTATCAAAGTTTCATTTTGCGAAATCATATGATTTGGTCATGACATTCGCTACACTTTGCTTTGTCGAAAAGGATGAGTGGAGACACTTTATAGAAGATGCAAAAGAGCATACAAAGCCAGGTGGAATACACATTATTCATACATTTACGAATACGGTTCCGGCTTCTCCTGATATCGCACCTTTCGCGGTCGGATTGGCAGATGAAGGTGAAATACTGGATTTGTATTCAGAATGGGAAGTCCTGCAGTTTAAGACATATGTATTTGATGATGAACATCCTAATGTTCCAAAACATCAGCATGCTGTAAATAA
>JAEEGH010007259.1_pt1 | contig 26751 bp, 28 predicted proteins | sample 9134181 | NCBI WGS metagenome assembly JAEEGH01 (sample SAMN16246544, study PRJNA631951) | gut metagenome | biome: gut microbiome; feature: rumen; material: DP-attached | host: Bos | place: Iran: Karaj | collected 2018-10 | reverse complement strand
AACAAAAATCCTAAAGTTTATCTTTTTTTCTTTTACCCAAAGATAAATGAAGTAAATAAAGATATAACCCAGAATAAAAGGTCCGAAGAACGTAAAGTACGAAAGCGTCGGATATAGGAACGCAAGTAGGTAATAGATTTTCTTGCCGGTGCTTTTTAGTCTTCTTATTATGAATATCAGAAGAGGGAGCGAAGCAAAAGAAAACGAAAATGCAGGATAAAGCGGAAGAAGACCGTAGATAAAACTAAAGAGGACCACGGCCCATTCGTATTTCTCATACTTGTCTTTCAAAATGTCTTTGCCAAGGAGTATTCCCGAAAAGAGTGCGATCAATATCTTGAGAAAATATCCAACGATATATGCCGCAAAATTCGGAAGGATCATATACAGCCAGGAATAAGCGTAGAATTCGGATAACAGGAAATTCCTGTCAATACCGCCAAGAAGCGGAATAGTCTTTCCCTGCGAAAAGAACGCATTATTATCTTTCAGTAATTTATAATCGGTTATGTGAATATCCAGATTGTCGTGGACACCAATGAATGTGTGAGCTTCACCCGCAATAAGAAAAACAATGAGCTGAAGAAGCAATACACCTATAACTAATAGAAAATACCAATTTCTTAATAAACTCTTTTTCATCTAACACCTCAAACCTAAAACACATAAACTCGTTGACCAATGAAAAAGTATAGCATAACTCAGGCTTATTTAGGTCGTTTGAAGAGGTGTTCACAGTTTTTTCGTTTTTTATATAATGGGCGTAATTGGCATGATTACCAAAGAGAATTGGGGTGAAAAGAGTTTTTTTGGCAAAAATAAGCCTTGCCTTCAGAACTTTAGCATGCTAAACTCTTTACGTCGCACACAAATGTCCGTAGTAGAAAAACAAGGTATTATAAATGCGGAGGTTAGAGATGCAGCAGGACACAGGGTACTACGTTATCAGGAAACAGGCGGTTCCGGAAGTGCTGCTTAAGGTTGTGGAAGCCAAGAAACTTTTGGAGTCCGGCAAGGTTAAGACAGTAAATGAAGCTTCTGCGATGCTTGGTATCAGTCGCAGTTCTTTTTATAAATATAAGGAAGACATATATGAATTTCATGATTCTCTTCAGGGAACAACATTTACCCTGACATTCCAGATGAATGATGAAGTAGGTCTTTTATCATATGTGCTTAATCTGATCGCGGATTTTGGTGCAAACATCCTGACGATTCATCAGTCAATCCCGCTTAACGGCGTAGCATCGATATCGATCACGATTCAGGTATTGGAAGCGACTAAGGATATAATGGAGATGATCTCCATTATGGAAGGCAAAGAAGGAATACATAAGGTGCACATAACAGGAAGAAGTGCAACCTATTAAATAATCAGTAAAAAATGCATTGGAGGATGAAATGGCAAAAGTAGCGGTTTTGGGATATGGAACAGTTGGAAGCGGGGTTGTTGAAGTTCTTGATACGAACGCAGCAGAGGTTGCAAAGAGCGCAGGAGAGGCAGTAGAAGTAAAATACATACTTGACCTCAGAGATTTCCCCGGCGATAAGCATGAAAATCAGGTTGTACATGATTTCGATATTATACTTAACGATCCCGAGGTGGATGTTATCTGTGAGACAATGGGCGGACTTGAGCCTGCTTTTACATTCGAGAAGAAAGCACTTGAGAGCGGAAAGAGTGTATGCACATCAAACAAGGAACTTGTAGCTGCGCACGGCCCTGAGCTTGTTGAGATTGCTAAGAAGAACGGAGTGAGCTATCTTTTTGAAGCAAGCGTAGGCGGCGGTATTCCGGTTCTTCGCAGCATTAACGATTCACTTAAGCATGAGAAGATCGATGCGATAACAGGTATTCTTAACGGAACAACAAACTATATCCTTACCAAGATGGACAAAGAGGGCATCGGATTTGCTACAGTTCTTAAGCAGGCGCAGGATAAGGGATACGCTGAGAGAAATCCCGAAGCCGATATCGAGGGATATGATGCATGTCGTAAGATTGCTATCCTTTCAAGTCTTATGAGCGGTGAGCATGTAAATTACGAGGATATTTATACTGAAGGAATCACAAAGATAAGCATTGAGGATTTTGCTTATGCAAAGAGTCTCAACGTTGCGATTAAGCTTCTTGGAATGTGCAAGAAGAATGAGAGCGGATTCTTTACAATAGTAGCTCCTTTCATGATCCCGATGGAGAATCCTCTTGCAAACGTAAACGGCGTGTTCAATGCGATCGACGTTCACGGCAACATGCTCGGAGACGTAATGTTCTATGGCAAGGGCGCGGGTAAGAGCGCTACTGCAAGTGCGGTTGTTGCAGACGTTGTTGACATTCTTAAGCACAAGGGAAAACATATCGAAGTAAACATGAATTCCAAGAAGGCAGTGCTTACTTCAAAGGACAACGCTGTTCGCAAGTTCTTTGTAAGAGTTACCGAGAATCTTGAAGATCAGGCAAAAGAGCTGTTTGGAAATAAGATTGAGATCATCAAGAGTGAAGAGATAAAAGGCGAGTTTGCGTTCGTCACAGATCTTATCTCTGAGAAAGATTTCGAAGAGAAACTTTGGAAACTTGACAGTGTTAAGGGATATATCAGACTTTATTGATGATTTTTCCCTATAAAAAAACAAGAAGAGGTTTGTACATTATGAAGAAGGTAGTTAAATTTGGTGGAAGTTCACTCGCAAGTGCAGAGCAGTTCAAGAAGGTCGGAGAGATAATAAAGGCAGATCCCGACCGCGTGTATGTTGTTCCTTCTGCTCCCGGAAAAAGAAATTCAAAGGACACAAAGGTTACAGATATGCTTTACAAGACATATGCTCTTGCTGAAGCGAAAAAGGACTTTTCCAAGCAACTCGCCGATATCAAGGCAAGATATGACGAGATCATCAAGGGACTCAACCTTAAGCTTGATCTTAGCGATGAGTTCAAGACAATCGAAAAGAATTTCAAGGCTCTTGCGGGAAATGACTATGCTGCAAGCCGCGGAGAGTATCTTAACGGAATAATCATGGCGAATTTCCTTGGCTATGAATTTATTGATTCCGCAACAGTGGTTGTATTTGACAAGAACGGAGAGTTTGACGGAGAGAAGACCAACAAGCTTATGGCAAAAAAGCTTGAGAAAACTCCAAAGGCTGTTATCCCCGGTTTCTACGGTGCATATCCTGACGGAAGCATCAAGACATTCTCAAGAGGCGGTTCAGATATAACAGGTTCAATCGTTTCAAGAGCTATCAAGGCTGATGTATATGAGAACTGGACTGACGTTTCAGGATTCCTTGTTGCAGATCCCAGAATTATCGACAAGCCACCGCACATTGAGACTATCACATATACAGAGCTTCGAGAACTTGCATACATGGGCGCTTCCGTTCTTCACGAAGATGCGATCTTCCCTGTAAGAAAAGAAGGTATCCCGATCAATATCAGAAATACCAATAAGCCGGAAGATCCGGGAACATGGATTGTTGAGTCTACAGCAAAGAAATCCAAGTATGTTATTACCGGTATTGCCGGAAAGAAGGGATTTTGCTGTGTAAATATTCTTAAGGATCAGATGAACTCAGAGATTGGATTTGTAAGAAAGGTACTTCAGGCTTTTGAAGATCAGCAGATCTCAATCGAGCACGTACCTTCGGGAATTGATACCATGACGGTATTTGTTCAGGAAGATGAGTTTATCGAGAAGGAACAGTCGGTTGTTTCAGAGATTCACAGACTTGCACATCCCGATATGCTTGAGATTGAATCAGATCTTGCCCTCATCGCAGTCGTTGGACGCGGAATGAAGTCTACAAGAGGAACAGCGGGAAGAATATTCTCAGCACTTGCTCATGCAAGCGTAAATGTAAGAATGATCGATCAGGGTTCTTCTGAGCTTAACATCATCATCGGTGTTGATGCCCGTGACTTTGAGAAGGCAATCCGTTCAATATATGATATCTTCGTAACTACTCAGTTCTGATAGATATAATTTAAGAACTTGACGGCAGCTTCGGTTCGTGTGGAATTTGCAATGATTCCCACAACCGATGTCTTGCCTGAATATAATCCGGTCTTTTCGTAGGCTTTAGAATTATTGATAATAATTCCTACGGGGATCGGTTTTTTCATTTCTTCTTTCGGAAGGTTGGTATAACTTCCCGTCTTTGCAGCCTCTGCACACAGAACAGCGTATTTGTTGTTCTCATCGTAAGTTCCGTTCGAGAGATAATCCTGATATTCATCGGATGCAATATATTCAATATATCCCGCATCCATGTAGAGAACGCTGTCACCCATTGCTTCAAGATCTTTTTCCGAATAATAAGCTGAAAGGTCGGCAAATACATCCTGTCCGGCATATTGGAAAAAATTATTGTAGTCAGCACCGAGAACATCAAGTTCCTTAGCGGCTATGTTTGCCGTGATCTTCTGAGTTGTAGCGATGGCAACTTCATCGATATTATCGGGATTAAGGACCGCGGTGGTATCTATGAAGCAGACGTTTTCCGAAGGATTTACACCTGTGGCTTCCAGGAAATCTTTACCCAGCGTATTTTCAAATGAAGAAGGCGCAGAATTTACAAGGATCACATTGAGATAAGTGGGCTTTTCGCCAAGCATACTCTTTACTCCGGAGATAATAAAGAGCAGGGCGACAACGGCTGTCATTACGTGGAACTTGTAATATTCCCAGAAATAATCCCATTTTTCCTTAAAATCCTTATCCTTCATTTTGTCCTGTTGCTCTTTGACTTCGTCACGAATAGACATATCCATACCTCTCTATATTTTGTAATAAAATAATGTCTTTTTGTTCCTAAAACATATATAATGTAATAAAGATTGTACATTTATTATGATATAAACGTTATTTAACTATAAGTCAACTGATTGGTCAAAAAAAACTTGAAAGAGTAGCGGAAATAATATAAGATAGTCGATAAAATGGCAGTAAGTGTGTAGGAGGTTGGATTTTTACATGATCGGTAATGACAACAGTTATGTTGAGTGTCTGGTAGCCAGTAAAGCGTCTCCGCTAGTTGTTATTCTTAAGTATGTGAGCTTTGGATTGGCTATATTTTTCTTACTTTCAACTCTATTATTAAATGCGAATATCATTTGCCTGTTGCTTTTTATCGCAGCTGTGGCAGGATATTATTTCGCAAAGCAGAATGCAGATATAGAGTATGAATATCAGTATTGTGACAAAGAAATTTCCATTGATAAAATCTTAAATAAGAGTTCCCGTAAACACATAGGAACTTATGAAGTGGAAAAGATTGCTGTTATGGCGCCTTCAGGCTCATATCATCTTTCCGATTACAAGAATCAGACGTTTAAGACTCTTGATTTTTCGGCAAAAAATAAAAATGCTCAGCCGGATCCTACTTATACATTTTATTATGACGGCAAGGAAAAGATTGTTTTTGAGCCAAACAGCGAGATGGTTGCCGCAATAAAAGCAGTTGCTCCGAGAAAAGTCTTTACGGACTGATTTTGGAAATTACTGATTTTATCAGCTTTTTTATAGATATTACGGAGGGCTTCCTCCATAATCATAATTATTTTTTTAGATTGGAGTTAAAAGATGGGACAGATTATTGGTGAAGGAATAACATTTGATGACGTGCTTTTGGTGCCTGCATATTCACAGGTTATACCCGGACAGGTTGATGTGAGTACATGGCTTACCAAGAAGATAAGACTTAACATTCCTATGATGAGTGCGGGAATGGATACAGTTACAGAGCACAGAATGGCGATAGCAATGGCTAGACAGGGTGGAATCGGTATTATCCACAAGAACATGTCTATCGAAGCTCAGGCAGAAGAAGTAGATAAAGTTAAGAGATCTGAGAACGGTGTTATCACTGATCCTTTCTCACTTTCACCGGATCATACACTTGCAGATGCGGACGCACTTATGGCTAAGTTCCGTATTTCAGGTGTTCCCATTACAGAAGGCAGAAAGCTTGTCGGAATCATTACAAACCGTGACCTTAAGTTTGAAAAAGATTTTTCACAGAAGATCAAGGACGTAATGACAAGCGAGAATCTTGTTACGGCAAAGGCCGGAATTACACTTGAGGAAGCTAAGAGCATCCTTGCAAAGTCCAAAAAAGAAAAACTTCCCATCGTAGATGATGACTACAATCTTGTAGGTCTTATTACAATCAAGGATATTGAGAAGACTATCAAATATCCTCTTGCTGCAAAGGATGATCAGGGCAGACTTCTTTGCGGTGCAGGTGTTGGTATTTCAGCTAACTGCCTTGACCGTGTTGCTGCTCTTGTAGATGCCAAAGTTGACGTTATCGTACTTGATTCCGCACATGGACATTCCGAGAACGTTCTTAAGTGCCTCAGAATGATAAAAGAGAAATTCCCCGATCTTCAGGTTATCGCAGGAAACTGTGCAACAGGTGAGGCTACAAAGGCTCTTATCGAAGCAGGCGCAGATGCTGTTAAGGTTGGTATCGGTCCCGGATCTATCTGTACAACACGTGTGGTTGCAGGTATCGGTGTTCCTCAGGTTACAGCAGTTATGAACTGCTATGAGGTAGCTAAAGAGTATGGTGTTCCGATCATCGCAGACGGTGGTATCAAGTATTCCGGAGATATCACAAAGGCTATTGCTGCAGGCGGAAACCTTGTAATGATGGGTTCGATCTTCGCAGGTTGCGACGAGGCTCCCGGCGACTTTGAACTTTTCCAGGGAAGAAAATATAAGGTATATCGTGGAATGGGCTCAATCTCTGCTATGGAGAACGGTTCAAAGGATCGTTATTTCCAGGAGAATGCCAAGAAACTTGTTCCTGAAGGTGTTGAAGGACGTGTTGCATACAAGGGAACAGTAGAAGATACTGTATTCCAGCTTATGGGTGGTCTTCGCTCAGGTATGGGATATTGCGGATGCGGAACTATTGAAGAACTCAAAGAGAACGGTAAGTTTATCAAGATGACTTCAGCTGCACTTCGTGAGTCACATCCTCATGATATTCAGATTACAAAAGAGGCACCTAACTATAGCGTAGATGACCACTAATTTCCTGTTTTTATTAAAAACGCTGATATATGGCGTTTAATACGCATCCTTGCAGAGCGTTTAAGGAAACACCGATTAATTTCGGTGTTTCTTATAGATAAACAGGGATGAGGGGGGATATTTTGCAAGAGACGTTAAATGAAATGGACACGATCAATGCTGCCAATAAGGGCTCTTCTTCTATAAGTGGAGCTCTTGGTAGTTTTACGCCTAAATATTCCGATGAAATGCAGGCCTGGCAGGACAAATTCTGCGAGATGGCAGGGATATATGCCCTTTGCCTGGACCCGGAAGGTGTCCCTTTCAGTAAATTTTCCGGAAATCCTCATGAGATAGAGATTATAAGAAAATATGTTACGGAACAGAGGATAAAAAGTATACACAAGAGGGTGTCCGAAGGGGATCTCGAAGATCAGGCTGTTGAGATAACAGAGATTCCGAACCTTCGTCTCGCTGCGGTAGCTGTTAAGAGCGGCAATACGACAGCGGCCGTATGGATAGTCTGTGGAGTGTTCACTGATTTTGAATACGATTCCGAGTATTTTCATCTTGAGCCGATAGAATCTTTCGGCTACAGAACTTCAGAGAGTAAATTTTATAAGACGCTGGATATATTGAGGACTACACTTGATATTCTTATCAAGCTTGAAGCTTCCAGATCCAAAGCTGTGGCTGTAAGTGAGGAGAGCAGGCAGCAGGAGCTTGAAATGACGAATTCATTCAGGCGCGCCGAGACCATGACTGAGGTGGTATCACTCCTTGATAGCGACGATACCATTGAAGAGATAATGGTCGAGATATTAAAGAAACTCTGCACATATCTCCAGATAAGTAACGGATTCACCTGTAAGGTTCATCACAATTCGCTTATGGATATTGTGGTTCAGTGGACTGCGTCGGGTGTTGAAAAGATTTTTCCCGAGACGACCGACAGAGAACTTTGCTGGTTCCTCGGAAGCGAGAAGGCAGTTGTTATATCAAGCGATACGACAATGAATGCCGGAGAGCGTGAACAGGTAGAAAATCTGGGCATTAAGGCACTTGTTGCAATGCCGGTTATTATAAACGGATCGGCTCTTTTCTACGCTTGTCTTACAGAGAACAGAGAGAACAGGATATGGTCGATAGACGACGTTAAGTTTATCAACGATGCGATCCGCGTTTTACAGACAATAATCACAAAGAGACTTCAGAAAAATTCACTCGCAAGTTCTTTTGCTTCGCTTGAAGCTGTGCTTGATAACGTGGGAAGTGCCATATATGTAAGGGATATAGGCACGGGAGTTCTTTTGTTTGCAAACAGAAGTTTTAAGAAGAACTTCAATAAGGAACTTACCGAGAATACTCTTGTCGATCTTTTTGAATCGAATATCCCTGCGAAGAGCAGAAGCGGAAACTACGAGGTTCATCACAAGGACAGGGAGAAATGGTACGATGTTTACTACACCAGAATTAAATGGGTGGACGGACGTCCCGTTTCTTTGTGTGCTATATACGATATTACCGAGAAAAAGCTGTATCAGAAGCGTATTGAACAGCAGGCTTATACGGACTTCCTGACAGGTCTTTACAACAGAATGTGTTGTGAGAAGGATCTTGCAAGATACATTGATGAAGCAAGAACTAAGCGTATTCACGGCGCGCTCATGTATCTCGATCTTGATGACTTTAAGCATATCAACGACAGTCTTGGACATCAGTACGGCGATGTTCTGCTTAGGGATATTTCGAAGGCTATAAGCAGGATTGAGGGAATAACCAATTCCTGCTACAGAATGGGCGGAGATGAGTTTGTTATCATCGTTCCCCCGGAAAGTTTTGAAAGGCTCCCCAAGATCATAGAGGAGATAAAAAATACTTTTGCAACGCCGTGGTATCTCAAGGACAGCGATTATTACTGCACTATGAGTATGGGTGTTGTAAAATATCCCGATCACGGTGACAATGTTTCTGAGCTTATAAGAAAGTCTGATGTTGCGATGTATGAAGCAAAGAAGTCAGGTAAGAACAGGATTGCCGAGTATTCGGACAATATTGATTCTTCATCGATACACAGGCTCGATCTTGAGAAGAATATGTACGACGCTATAACAAAGAGCTGCAGTGAATTTGAGGTTTATTTCCAGCCTGTTATAAGTGAGCCGATAGACAATAAGAGCGGAAGAAAGCAGTACAAGCATGTCGGTGCCGAGGCGCTTGTAAGATGGAACAGTTCAAAGCTGGGATTCTTGAGCCCCGATGAATTCGTTCCGCTTGCGGAGTATTTGGGACTTATCACACCTATCGGTAATCACGTACTTAAAAAAGCTTGTGAGTGTTGCAGACAGTGGAATGAGTCGGGAACGGGAGAGTATGCGGTTTCCGTAAATCTATCCGTTGTTCAGATAATGCAGAATGACATTGTGGATGTTATCAGGAAGAATATTGAAGAAAACCACATAAATCCACGAAATCTTGTGCTTGAGCTTACGGAGAGACTTGCGATAAACGATCTTGCAAGGACGAAGCAGACGCTTCTTGATATAAAGGCGCTTGGAGTAAGGCTTGCCCTTGATGATTTCGGTACGGGTTACTCGGCACTCAGCAGTATCAGGGCACTTCCTTTTGACATAATAAAGGTTGACCAGAACTTTGCCAAAGATCTTGCAGAGGATGATTACTCACAGGCATTTATTCGCATGATGGCAGAGCTTGGAAAAGCAATCAATGCAGAGATCTGCGTTGAAGGAATAGAGACTCAGGCGCAGCTTGATGCCATAAAAGGGATGGGCGTTAAGTACGTACAAGGTTATTATTACGACAAACCCATGCGCAGAGTGGCTTTCGAGGAAAAGTACGTTTATAACTAAAAGTGTGTTATTATGATATAGCGCAATAAAATATAAAGGTTAGGATTTAATAATGGCAGAAGAGATTACAAATAAAAGTGATAATGCTGAGGTGGAGAATACACCTTCCAGACATTTTATAGAGCAGGCTATCGACAAAGATCTTGCGGAGGGAGTTTACGATCACGTACATACAAGATTTCCTCCCGAGCCCAACGGCTTTTTGCATATAGGACATGCCAAGAGTATTCTTCTTAATTACGGAATGGCAAAAGAGTACAACGGCAAGTTCAACATGAGATTTGACGATACCAATCCCACCAAGGAGAGGTCTGAGTTCATGGACTCTATTATTGAGGATGTGAAGTGGCTTGGCGCGGATTATGAAGATCGTCTTTTCCATGCGTCCGATTACTTTGATGAAATGTATGAGAACGCTGTAAAGCTTATCAAGAAGGGCAAGGCTTATGTATCTGAGCTTACTGCCGAGCAGATGCGTGAATACAGAGGAACACTTACAGAACCGGGTAAGGACGATCCTAACAGAAACAGAAGCGTTGAGGAAAACTTAAAGCTCTTTGAGGATATGAAGAACGGCAAAGTCGAGGACGGAGCTATGACTCTCAGAGCCAAGATCGACATGTCTTCACCTAACATAAACATGAGAGATCCCATCATCTACAGGGTTGCTCACATGACACATGCGCGTACACAGGATAAGTGGTGCATTTATCCTATGTATGACTATGCTCATCCCATCGAGGATGCTATTGAGGGAATTACACATTCACTCTGTACTTTGGAATTTGAGGATCACAGACCACTTTACGACTGGGTGAAAGAGGAGTGCGGATACAAGAATCCTCCGCGTCAGATCGAGTTTGCAAAGCTTTACCTCAACAACGTTGTTACGGGTAAAAGATATATCAAGAGACTTGTTGAAGATGGCATAGTTGACGGATGGGACGATCCGAGACTTGTAACTATCGCGGCACTCAGAAGAAGAGGATTTACTCCCGAGTCCATCAAGATGTTTGTTGATATGTGCGGAATCAGTAAAGCTCAGTCAACGGCAGAGTATGCAATGCTTGAGTATTGCATCAGAGAAGACCTTAAGCTCAAGGCAAAGAGAATGCTTGCGGTTTTGAATCCCGTAAAGCTTATAATTGACAACTATCCCGAAAATGAGACAGAGTATCTCGAGATTGAGAATAATAAGGAAGTTCCTGAGATGGGAACAAGAAAGATTCCTTTTGGAAAAGAACTCTATATCGAGAGAGAAGACTTCATGGAGGAGCCTCCGAAGAAGTATTTCCGTCTTTTCCCCGGAAACGAAGTAAGACTTATGAACGCTTACTTTGTAACCTGCACGGGCTGTGATAAGGATGAAAACGGCAATGTTATCGCCGTACATTGTACTTACGATCCCGAGACTAAGTCAGGAAGCGGATTTAACGCAAGAAAAGTAAAGGGAACAATTCACTGGGTTTCTGCAAAAGAAGCTGTAAATGCGGAAGTTCGCCTTTGTGAGAATATAATCGATGAAGAAAAGGGCGTTTACAACGAGGATGGTTCACTTAACTTGAACCCCAACTCAATTACCGTTATCAAAGATGCAAAGCTTGAGCCCGAACTTGCAGATGCGGTCAGCTATGATAAATTCCAGTTTGTAAGAAACGGATTCTTCTGTGTTGACAGCAAGGATTCTAAGCCGGGAGCACCTGTATTTAACAGGATTGTTTCACTTAAGAGTTCTTTTGTTCTGCCTAAGAATAATTAAGTATTTTTCTATAGTAATTTAGAAAAGAGGTATTAAAATGGCTGGTATTTTTTCAGGACTGGAAAAGCTTGGACTCGGAAATATTGACGGAAAGAATCTTTTTGAGGATCCTAAAAAGAAGGATGCCCCCGTCAAGAAAGCAGAGCCTCAGAAAAAGCTTACACTTGTCAATGAGGAGGATTATCTTTTTGACAAGAAGTATAAATGTCCGATCTGCGATTCAGACTTTGAGGTGAAGACAGTCCGCACGGGTAAGGTAAGAATGAAATCCGTGGATGTGGATTTAAGACCTGATTATTCGGAAGTGGATCTCACAAAGTATGATATAATAGCATGCCCTGAATGTGGATATGCTGCATTGGGAAGATATTATACATCGCTCAATAAATATCAGATTGATGATATAAGAAACAAGATCTGCATGAATTACAAGAAGCAGAAATACGACGAGCCTACATACACCTATGAGCATGCTAGAAGCCTCTATCAGCTTGCGCTTGCCAATGCGGTTGTAAAGAAGGCAAAGAACAGCGAGAAGGCTTATATCTGTCTTAAGACAGCCTGGGTAATAAGAGGCGAGACTCAGAGGCTCGATCAGAACGAAGCTGATTATGACAAGAAGAAAAAAGAGAATGACGAGCAGGAGCTTGAGCTTTTGAAGAATGCTATTAATGGATTTATCATGGCAAGACAGTCGGAAGATTTCCCTATCGCCGGAATGGATTCAACAACGCTCGATTATCTTATCGCAGCACTTGCATACGAGACAGACCAGTTCGATATTGCAACTAAGATGATCTCAGAGCTTCTTATGTCCAGAACCGCAAACAGCAGGATCAAGGACAAAGCCAGAGCGCTTAAAGAACTCGTTGCCGGAAAACAGGCTAAATAAATTTATTTAATAATTGATCACATAATAAGACCCCACGGATGATAAAAATCCGTGGGGTAATTATTTCATAATATATCTTCTTTGTTTCCGAAGAACTCATCGGGGGTTGCAGAATCAGTGCTTTCGGCAGCGTCCGTTGCTTCGGCGGCTTCAGTGGTAGTTGCAGCTTTTTCAGCCTTCTCCTCTGCGGCCTTGATGTCAACATACTTTCTGGAACCGAATCTGGACTCGGTTGCTTCATCCAAATCCTCATCGAAATCCTCGAACTCTTCAAAATCATCGTCATCAAAACTGTCAGCAATCTCAGCGTCTCTTTTACTTAAGTAATAATATACACCGGCAGCAGCTGCACCAACAGCAGCGCAGAATAAAATAAACTTTCCGAATCCATTTCCCTTGGACATAACCATACATCCTCCTATCCAAACGTTGAATTAATTTTATAACAATTTTCAGATAAATAAAAGTACGTTGTATTAAAAATTAATAAATAACGGTAAAACGTTTGAATTAGTACGCACAAAATGATATATTGAAATCAGACTGATGTAGTCAATCAAAATCGGAGAACGCGTATGAATGAGCGGTTTTTTGAGCTGAACAAGGAGAAGCAGGAGCGAATTATAAATGCGGCGTTTAAGGTGTTTGCGGAGAACGGCTATGGCCATTCGAGTACCGATGAGATAGTTAAGACCGCGGATATCAGTAAGGGCCTGCTGTTTCACTATTTTGGAAATAAAATCGGTCTGTATTCCTTTTTGTATGATTATGCAACGAGATCGGTGACGCTTGAATTTTCGACACATGTTGAAAAGAGCGAGACCGGGTACTTTGCATTGTACAAGCAGATTCTTGCGGCCAAATGCGATGCTCTCAAACGTTTTCCGTATATTTTTTCTTTTTTAAAAAAAGCGGATGAAGAAACGGATATCAAGGCTTCTTCGGAGATAAGCGAGAAACGCGAGAAGTTCTCGATGATAATGAGGGCGCTTAAAGAGAGAACTGATATAACAGTTTTTTCCGCGGGTATAGACTATAACAAAATATGGAACATTCTTGATTACACGGTAGAAGGAGTGCTTGAAAAGAATATAAGGAGCGGGAGCTTTAGGGCGGATCTTTTTATGGAAGAGGCTCTGGAATATGTTGATATGGTTCAAAATATGGTGCTTACATGATAAGGAGGCTAAAAAATGGGTAAATTTTTAGTGGCTGGTGTAACACAGATTGAGACTATCGTTAGAGTAGACGAGATTCCTGTAAGTTTTGCGCCTATGACAAGCGCTATTGATTCAATCTATACCGCAATGGGCGGCGATGCCTACAATGAGTCGCTTGCGCTTAAATGGCTTGGTGATGATGTTGTTTTTATGTCGATCGTAGGACGAAATCAGGATCTTGAGATGATCAATCCTCCCGACAGAAAGATAACGCTGTCCACTGAATATATCATACCCCAGATGAATGACACGCCGACTGAGGTTGTTCTTTACGACAAAGAGAGACGGCAGCAGATTTTTGAAGATATCAAAGATCTTCGTGATAATTCATATGATATGTCTATGGTTCCGCCAATCGCAGAGAGCTGTGACATGGTGGTTCTTGCCAATGCAAATTTCTGCAGGCCGTTTGTTAAAGTTGCGCAGGAGCACGATAAGCCTGTCGCAGTAAACATCAGATATTACGATAAAGAAAAAGAAAAATATAACGCAGATTTTCTAGACTCCGCCAAAGTTCTGTACTTTAGTGACGATACTTTGACGGAAGATCCATATGATTTCATTGACAGAATGGCAACTACATACGGAACGGAGATAATTATTCTCGGACAGGGCAGTGAGGGACTTATGCTTTATGATAAGGCTCAGAATCTCCGTATTCACTACAATACCGTTAAGACCAACGAGGTAGTAAATACCATAGGTGCCGGTAATGCACTTTTTGCGTGCTTCCTTCACTACTACATGGAGACGGGAGACAGCGTAAATGCCATAAAGAATGCGCTTTTGTTTGCATCTTACAAGATTGGATATATGGGTACTTCAAACGGATTTATGACGACAGATCAGCTTGAGCAGTGGAGAAACCTGATCTGGGGAATCACGGATAAAAAATTCTGATGAAAATCGAATGAGTTTTGAATTATCCGGGAAACAGCCGGATTACGATAAGGGGATTGATATGAAAAAGAATGATAATGTACCGAAAAGAGCTTGTGGTGTTCTGCTTCCTGTTTTTTCCCTGCCGTCGGACTATGGGATTGGAGCGTTTTCAAAAGAGGCGTATGCTTTCATTGATTTCCTAAAGAAGGCCGGGCAGAAATACTGGCAGATACTTCCTCTTGGACCGACAGGTTATGGAGATTCGCCTTATCAGTCATTTTCTACATTTGCAGGAAATCCTTACCTGATAGATCCCGAATATTTTGTGGAAAAAGGTCTTTTGACAAAGGACGATCTTGAGATCTTAAAGAGCGATGTGCCGTCTGATAAGGTTGACTATAAGACTGTTGAGGCGCATAAATACGAGCTTATCCGCAAGGCGTTCGGAAATGTTGGAAAAGCTTGTGGGACTTCCGGCAATACAAAAAGTATCGGTAAAAAAGCGGGTTTTTCAGAGCTACAGGCGGATTTTGAGAAGTTTAAGAAGAATAACGGAAAGAAGTGGCTCTTTGACTATGCGCTTTTTATGGCGCTTAAGGATATGTATGGCGGAAGATCATGGAATACCTGGGATGAAGACATAAGGCTCAGGAAAAAAGGCGCAATGGAGAAGTATAGAGAGAAGCTTGCGGAAGAAATTGATTTCTACTGCTTTGTTCAGTTCGTTTTTTATGTGCAGTGGAATGCGCTTAAGAGTTACGCAAATAAGAATGGGATAGAGATCATCGGTGACATACCGATTTATGTTGCTTTTGACAGCTCGGACACGTGGGCAAATCCTGAGCTTTTCCTTCTTGATAAAGACAATGTTCCCATTGAGGTTGCGGGGTGTCCTCCCGATGCGTTCAGTAAAACAGGGCAGCTCTGGGGAAATCCGCTGTATAAGTGGGATTATCACAAGCAGACCGGGTATAAGTGGTGGCTTGAGAGAATCGGGCATTGTTACAAGCTTTATGATGTGCTTCGTATCGACCATTTCAGGGGATTTGATGAGTATTATGCAATCCCTTACGGAAATCCGACGGCTGAGATCGGCAAGTGGCGTAAAGGCCCCGGATACGATCTTTTTGATGCTATAAAGAAAGAGTTCGGAGATGTAAAAGTTATCGCAGAAGATCTGGGATTTCTTACGCCTTCGGTCCTTAGGCTTGTAAAAAAGACGGGATATCCCGGAATGAAAGTGCTTCATTTTGCATTCGGTGCAGATGATGACAGTGAATATCTTCCGCATTATTACAGCAGTAACTGCGTTGTCTATACGGGAACTCACGATAATGATACGACGAAAGGTTGGTACAAGTCGCTTAACAGGAATGATAAGAAATTTGTGAGGGACTATCTTGGTGTAAGTAGTGGCAGTAAGGTTGTAGGTGCGCTTATTCGTGCGGCATTTTCAAGCGTTGCTGATACTGTGATAATTCCTATGCAGGACTATCTGGAACTTGATGAGAGCGCAAGAATTAATATTCCGTCCACCCTCGGCGGAAACTGGAAGTGGAAGATGGAAGGCGGTGAGCTCACAGATGAGCTCTGCGAGAGGATGTATGAATATGCCAGAGTTTACGGAAGGCTTACAGCAGAGAATTGAAGAAAAGTGACTAAACCGGCAGGTTTTGTGCGAATTAGTCAACGTCTGAAGAAAATATGCACTAGTCAACTAAAAGTAGACACAGTTTCAGAAAATTACACATATATTTTTAAGCATAGTACTCCCTATACTGTTTGGGAGTCAGGTAGTTTAAAGAGTATGCAGGACGTTCTTCATTGAAGAACACGATATAGTCTGCAATCTCCTTGTCTATGTTTTTATTGCTTGTTATGTGCAAGTCCTTAAACATCTCGGCCTTTATCCAGCCGTTGATTGCCTCCATGGCGGCGTTATCGGTAGGTGTTCCTGCCCGAGACATTGAATGGACTATGTTATACAGTGGCAGAAGCTCGTTAAAGCTCTTTGAAGAGTAAACAGAACCTTGGTCAGTATGAAGGACCATTTCCATTTCAGGATACTGCGCCTTGATATCAAGGATCTCTTTGAGGCCACTCATGTATGTCATCCTGTCACCACGTTTCTTTGACAGGGAGTAAGAGAGAATCTCATTGTTCCAGATGTCCATGAACAGTGTCAGCTCATAATAGATACCTTGAAGGTAGAATGCTGTCATGTCGCTTACTATGCACTGCAGCGGTCCGGAAACATTGAGGCCAGTCATGAGAAGATTTGGATATACCTTGTAGGGATCTCCCGGCTTTTTATATCTGTAATGCTTGCAGACACTAACGATGCCAGCAGCTTTGCATATCCTGTGAGCTCTCTGATCTGACATAATGAGTCCTGTATCAAGAAGTATTTTGGCGTTAAGCCACCGGTACCCATGAGAAGGGTATTTGGCATGATACTCTTTAAAGAGTACTAAGTCGCTGATGAATGATTTCATACGGTTGGAAGGATTCTCCAAGCGCTTCTTCCACTTGTAGAAACCACTGCGATTTACACTAAGTACTTCACATAGATATTTGACCGGAAACTGTCCGGATAGTTCCATTACGATTTCGAATTCTTGTTGTTTAAAGGAATGAATTCCTTGTTTGCACCAGCCCCTTTCACTTCGTATCCTTTTTTTGCTCGCAGTTCATTTGCTTTAGCCAGGATCAGTTCTCTGATCAGTTCCTCTTTTGACATGGCCATATATTCATCCATTTCAGGACTTTTGGATGATTTCGATGAAACTGTTTGCATTTCGGATGGCGAAGCTGGACGAATCACTCTTGGAATAGGTATGCCATTTTGTTCTTTGTAAATACGAACATAGTTTTCTGCAGTAGCTTTACTGATGCCATATTTCTCCATTGCATCCCGTTTGCTTAGTTCGTGTTTATAAATCTGTTCACCTATGGCGGCCCTTTCTTCTGGTGTGTATGACATGTAGACCTCCTTGAATACATCATTTGTAAACATGAATAACCTTTCTATCATAGTGTATCAATAAAATGGTTTGGTGTTTACAAATTTAGGTTAGGTGTCTACTTTTACGTTATCACTTCATCAGAGAAGGCCTTGAGTGACTAAATGAAGGAAAAAGAGCTGATTTAGTCAACGCAAGTAAGAAAAGTAGAGGCCTTTAAAGGAGTCGGCGAAGGTCTTGAGTGACTAAAAGAGAGAAAAAGAGCTGATTTAGTCAACGCAAGTAAGAAAAGTAGAGGCCTTTAAAGGAGTCAGAGAAGATTTTGAGTGACTAAATGAAGGAAAAAGAGCTGATTTAGTCAACGCAAGTAAAAAAAGCAGAGGCTTTTAAAGGCGTCGGCGAAAGACGTCAGAGAAAATCTTGAGCGACGAAGCACTACAGCCACCGAATAAACCACACGAACGGTTGAACGGCATACGCGGGAGGTGCACATGAATAGCGTTACCTACAGAAGATTAACAGAAGAGGATCTCGCAGTTTTCATTGAAATGCGAATCACGCAGCTTCGCGAAGAAGGGGCGAAGGATGACATCGATCTGCGCCCTGCGCTGAATGACTATTACAGAAGACATCTCCATGACGGGACGTTTGTATCATGGCTTGCGCTTGATGGCGAAAAGATTGTGGGAACAAGCGGAATGTCTTTTGTCGAGAAGCCACCGTACTTCGGGTGCCCAAGCGGCAAGATCGGACTTATTTCGAGCATGTATACAGATCCAAGCTACAGGCGCAGAGGGATTGCAAAAGATCTTTTGACCAAAGTTATGGATGATGCAAGAAAGTACGGCTGCGGTGCGATTCAGATCACTGCGTCCGATATGGGCGTCAAACTCTATACTGCGTGCGGCTTTGTGCACAACGGGAATTTTATGCAATATAATTTGTGAAAAAAGCATTTTATATAGACCTAAGAAATTGTATGATTGAAAATGTTATTAAAACATTTTTTGAAACATGGAGGAATATCTTATGCACTATACTTATAATCCGAAGGGAGTATGTTCTACGGAAATCAATTTTGACCTTGATGAGAATGGCAAGATCTCAGGTCTTAATTTTAAAGGCGGATGTAACGGAAATCTCAAAGCTATCGGCAGACTTCTTGAGGGGCAGGATGCAAAGCATGCTGCAGAGATTCTTAAAGGAAATGACTGTGGCGGACGAGGTACATCATGCGCAGATCAGCTTTCAAAGGCGCTTGAGGAGGCGCTTGCTTAAATATGAAGACATTATATGTGTCAGATCTTGACGGAACGTTACTTCGAAGTGACGAGCAGATGTCAGAATATACAAACAATACGATAAATACGCTTGTGAGCAAGGGAATGCTTTTTTCTTATGCAACGGCGCGTTCCCTGATCACGGCCAAAAAAGTAACAAAAGGACTTAGTGCCAAGATACCGCTGATCGTTTATAACGGTGCTTTTATCATTGACAATGTCACAGAGGAAGTGCTTCGCGCCAATTACTTTGATGACAGTGTGAATGATGTTTTGGAGGATCTTTTTTCGCATGATATATATCCTATCGTGTATGGGATTGTTGACGGAAAAGAGAAGTTTTCTTTTGTCCCAAAGCTTTGCACAAAGGGCATGAATACATTCATAAATTCCCGCAAGGGCGATATCAGGACCAATGCGATTGACGATTATAAAGATCTGAAAAAGGGAAATATCTTTTACATTTCTTGCATCGATGAGACGGAGAAGCTTGCGCCTATGTATGAGCGGTACAAGCATGATTATCACTGCGTTTTTCAAAAAGATATCTATACCGGCGATCAGTGGCTTGAGATTTTGCCCAAGACTGCTTCAAAGGCAAATGCGGTCAGGCAGCTTCGTGAGATGATCGGATGCGATAAAGTCGTGGCTTTCGGCGACGGCAAAAATGATATAGATCTTTTTCAGGCTGCGGATGAAGGTTATGCGGTCAGCAATGCGCATGAGGACCTTAAGAAAGTTGCTACGGGAGTCATTCTTTCCAACAATGAGGACGGGGTTGCGAAGTGGCTTGAGGATGAAGCGTTATAAAGAGCCACTACGTATATGGTATAAAAGCGATGAAAAGAAAAAATTTTAAAGCCGGTAAGACCAAAAAAGAAAAAAAGTTAAAAACGCAGATTAAAAATATAAGGGATATACCGCGCGCAGAAATAGGTGACAGAGCATATGACGGCTTGTGGGCTTTGCTGGGCTTTTTCGTATTTATGGCATTTTTTGTGGTTGCTGTAGTTATTTTGGATGATAACGGACAAGTCAGTGTAGAAACAAAAGTCATCGCGGTCATATTGTTTGTGTTGAGTGTATATCTGATGTTTTTGAAAGCATTATTTAGGAAAATGAGAAATGAGCGTGTACTTAGAATGATTCCATCCGGAATCTTGTATGAGTGGCCGTTTGGTATTACGAAACAGCACAGTTACAGTGAATGGGCAGACTCCATAAATGCCGGACACTATCGTATAGGTAGCCGTGGCTTTGAATTCCGACTGGGATTTGAGAAGATAGTTTTCTTTTATAATGTGGCTCTTTTGGGCGAGCGAAAAAAAGCTGAAGAACGATATAATCTGTTTGTTGATTATTTGGCAGGAGCAGATCCAATGATCAGACAGAAAATGCCGAAGTTCACAAAAGAAAATATCGATTTGCTGGATAAGCGCTGTTTTTACCAAAGAAGTCGTAAACATCAGTTGATAGTAATGTTTTTTAACATGCTCCTATATCTTATATTACTTAGTATAAGCGGTGGACATGATGCAGTGGTTACTACGGCTATACTTTGCGGATTAGTTGAGATATTTGTTTTTTATTTTTTGGTAAAAGGTGCTTATTACAATTATAAGAACGAAATGGAAATCAGAGAAAAAATGTCGGATGAGACCGGATTGGTACGAGACGACGGAATTGGAAATTTAAGACCTTACTGGGGATATATATATTTGTTTTTGGTGTTTGCAATAAATTATGCCGTACAGTGCATTCTTTTATGGTGGTAATTTGTCGGAAAGCTACATTAGCATAATAAATGACATAGGGAAAAAATATGATTCGTGAAAAATTATATGAATTAAAAGAGTGGAAGGGTGTTGTACATACTACATGGAATCCCAACGGACCGGGTGTGATCAGAATCCACATGATTCCTCCAAAATTCAGATTATTTCATTTTGTACCTTCTACGGTCATTTTAAACGGTCAGGATGTACTGCCTATTAATGAGGCGTGGGCGATTCTTTTAACAGAGTTTATTCGAGGAGTTAACAGCTTTGGTGACGGACAAATGAGCCGCGAGATTCTTGATGATATTATGTCGGAAGTTTTTCATCGCGTAAGAAGCGTATACCCTACCGTATCAGATGAGCTTTTGAAAGAAGACCTGCAAACAATCGTCAGTACTTTTGATGACATTGCAAGAAATAAGATTCCGGCCATTGATATCGGAGTAATGAGTCTTTCTGAGTATGCACCGCATATGACGGCTCCACATAGAATGGATCTTATGGTATCAGCTATGACAAAAGACGGCAAATGGGCATGTAATCAGCATTGCCTTCATTGTTACGCCGCAGGCCAAAAATATGCAGAAACTAAAGAACTTTCAACTGATGAGTGGAAGAAGATAATTGATCGTTGTAAGGCTGCAAGAATACCACAGATTACCTTTACCGGTGGAGAGCCGACTTTGCGAAAAGATTTAGTTGAGCTGATTCGATATTCGAGATGGTTTGTGACGCGATTAAATACTAACGGAATACTTCTGACAGAGCAGTTGTCAAAAGATCTGATGGACGCTGAACTCGACAGTGTTCAGGTGACTTTGTATTCGCATATTGAAGAAGTGCATAATGAGCTGGTTGGCTCAAAGCATTTTAAAGATACGATAAACGGAATAAAAAATGCGTTGGCAGCAGGTTTGAATTTAAGTGTTAATACACCCTTATGTTCACTTAATAAGGATTATGTCGGTATGCTGGAGTTCCTGCACGAATTAGGTGTGAGATATGTGACCTGTTCAGGCTTGATTGTTACGGGAAATGCTACTTCGGATGTATCAAGACAATCACAGCTTACAAGTGACGAATTATATGAAATATTACGAGCTGCAAAAGAATATACCGACAGTCATGACATGGAAATAGATTTTACATCTCCAGGATGGATTGATAGTGATAAATTGATGCAACTCCACATGGTCGTACCAAGCTGCGGAGCATGTCTTAGCAATATGGCAATTAATCCGGACGGTAGGGTAATACCCTGTCAAAGCTGGCTATCTGATGATACACTTGGAGATATGCTTAGGGATTCTTGGAAGAAGATTTGGAATGGGCGAAAATGTAAGAAGATTCGAATGGAGTCTGCAAAGGCTGAAGGAATATGCCCTCTTCGAAAAATGAATGAAGGGGAGGTAGTACATGAATAAAAGAATATTTGGGTTTGCTGTTGCAATAATTTTTTTTGCAAGTTTGTTATACTGCCCGGTTGTAAAGGCGGCAAAACCTTTAGATCACATTCATGATTATGAAGTGACGGTAGATATGCGTAAAGATGGCTCCTGTGATATTTCGTATCATATCGTATGGGAAGTGTTGGACAGTGAATCTGAGGGACCGTTAACTTGGATAAAGGTTGGAATAGCCAATAAATATGCCGATGAATACAAAGCAATTTCAAGTAATATTGATTCTATCGGATATTACAGGGATGGTGGCGATTACGTAAGACTTGACCTTGATAAAAGATATAGGGCAGGCGACGTACTGGTACTTGATTTCTCTTTGCATCAAAAAAATCTTTTTACAATGGAAAAAGATTGCGCCAATTATGAATTTACTCCGGGATGGTTCGATGATACGCCGGTAGACAAAGTGGCAGTTCGTTGGAATGCGGAGGATGTTCTGGATGTTAAAGGCAATCCGAGGCTTGAGAACGGATATTATGTTTGGATCAATGATGCCGGTGGATATAAGTCGAAAGTAACGGCAAAACTTTCTTATGACATAAATCAATATGACTATATGTCGGGCAATGTGAGCGATAAAACTTCGGATACCCGATATGGAGATGACAGTAGCGGATTATATACTAATGAGGATATGCGATTGGGCAGCATCCTTTTATTGGTCATACCGTTAGGCGGCTTCCTTATATGTATTGTCCTTATGAAGATGTTTAAGCCGATGCGTGAAGATGGATATTCAGAAAAAAGGGGACTGGGTGCAAAGTATTATATAGGGCAAGGTATTGCCAATAATAGCGGAAGCCGTTATCACGGTCACAGCGGTGGCGGCGGATGTGCCTGTGCTTGCGCCTGTGCCTGCGCATGTGCAGGAGGTGGCCGTGCCGGATGCTCAAGAAAAGATTTTTATGGTACCAAGCTATATACAAAAGATATTTACTATGTGCTGAAAAGATGAAAGTTATGCGGTAAGCATTATTGTGACGGAGGCAGAATGAGACTGGTTTTTCCGCGAATTGAGCATAAAGAAAAAGCAATTGATTACATAAATGAATTTTATGAGCATGGTTCTGAGATAAACGGAAGCGGCGGTCTGGATTACTGTTTAAAAGAATCAACATATGAAGATTGGCTTGAAGGACTGATCAAGGAAATTGATATTGCCAACATTGCCGATTTTGACGTGCCGAGGATCACATATTTCTGCGTGAGAGAAGAGGACGACAGAATAGTCGGGATGATTAATCTGCGTCTTTCTTTGATTAATTTCAGTAAAAAAGACGCAGGTCATATTGGCTATTCGGTCAGACCAACTGAGCGTCGCAAGCATTACGCCACGGAAATTCTTAATAGGGCGCTCAAGATTTACGATAAGATGGGTATAGACGAAGTTCTGATATCCTGCGAAAAAGAAAATGTCGCCTCCGCCGGTGTGATCATGAAATGCGGAGGGATGCTGAAAGATGAGTTTTTTAGCGAGACGTATAAGAAAGAATTGAAGATGTTTGTGATCAAGCGGTAATAAATTGGCTGAGATATTCAGTGAACTCAATGTACCGCATGTACAAGGTCGCATTTGGACGACTGACTCTATGATCAGAGAAACAAAAGGACTTGTGGCAAAAAGGCGTGAAGAAGGTTGCATCGCTGTAGAAATATGTGATAGAAGGGCTTAATGAAGCCAATCATAGTATCGGCAAGCTGTTTGTTGCGATGGAAGTGTTAAAGAGGTTATAGGTTCGATTTTATAAGGACGGAGAAAAAATGGCAGAAGAATTATTTGATATAGTTGACGAAAACGGCAATCCTACAGGCGAGACAGTTTCCCGCTCCGAAGCTCATGCAAAGGGAATCAGGCACAGGACTGCGCATATTTGGGTTATTCGTGACAATGAAGGAAAGAAAGAAGTTTTATTGCAAAAGAGGGCGCTGAATAAGGATTCTTTTCCCGGAAAATACGACACTTCTTCCGCAGGACATATCCAGGCGGGAGATGAGCCACTTGAATCTGCATTAAGAGAATTGTCGGAAGAACTTGGAATTGAGGCTTTGGCAGAACAGCTGCATTTTGTGGGAACTTTTTTTATCGGGTTTGAAAAAGAATTCCATGGCAAGATGTTCAAAGACAGCGAGATTGCCTTTGTTTATGCCTATGAAGAGAATGTTGATATAAGCAAGCTTTTAATTCAAAAAGAGGAGCTTGAAAGCGTCGAGTGGTTTGATTTGGAAGAAGTTTATAAGGCATGTTTGCCGCCGCGTGATGATAGATTCTGCGTTCCAATGGGCGGATTGGAGATGATTCGGAAATATGCTGCCGGGAGTAATCGGATATGAAAGTATATCTCATCAACGGCCCCATGGGCGTTGGAAAAACGGTTACGGGGAAGTGCATTGCTGAAAAGAGTCCCGGAATGGTCACTTATCAAAATCAAATTTCTATTATTTAAAAAACGGATTGGAGCCTTATCAAAATGATTATATTGATAACAGGTGCATCTCATACCGGTAAAACAGTTCTTGCGCAGAAGTTGCTTGAAAAATACAAATATCCGTATTTGTCTATAGATCATTTGAAAATGGGTTTAATAAGAAGTGGCAACACGGAACTTACACCATGTGATGATAAAGAGCTTACGGGTTATCTTTGGCCGATAGTAAGTGAAATAATAAAAACTGCCATAGAAAACAAGCAGAATCTCATTGTTGAAGGATGCTATGTCCCAGAAGACTGGAGAACATGGTTTGGTGAAGAGTATTTATCAGAGATAAAGTTTATATGTCTTGTCATGACTGATGAGTATATCGATGAACATTTTGCGGATATTGTAAAACATGGATCTGACATAGAAGCTAGATTGGATGATTCGGGCTGTACCGTTAGATGGATAAAAGAAGTAAACAGCGAGTATATCGGTAGATTTCAGCAGGATCAGATTGTTATAGACAAAGATTATGAAAGTGCGATAAATTCAATCCTTAACAATGATTAGTCACCGGTTAAGATTTTGGGAAGATTTGTTAAACAAGGAATGTCATATGAAAGAATATATTCTCGCAAAAACTGCAGACTTAGAAACTGTATTTAATATAGTCCAGAATTCGATAAAGAGTACATATCCAAAGTATTATCCTAAAGAGGTTGTGGATTTTTTTTGTAACCTGCACAGCAGGGAAAATATCCTAAAAGATATTGAGGGCGGATCGGTTGGTATTCTTATAGTAGAAGGAAAGTGCGTTGGGACCGGTTGCTATAAGGGCAATCATATCACAAGAGTATACGTGGGACCTGAATATCAGGGAAAAGGATATGGAACATATATTATGGACCGGTTAGAAGAAAAAATAGCTAAGAAAGCTTCAACAGCGGTGTTGGATGCATCTTTGCCGGCCGCTCACTTGTATTCTTCCAGAGGATATAAAACGGTCGAGCACTGTAAATATCCTGTGGAAAACAATGTGATCCTGGTGTATGAGGTGATGGAAAAAGAACTGACATTGACTAGAAAGGGAAAGTCCTTTATTGAAATGAAGATTTTTCAAGTAAAACCGGATAAACTTGAGCAATTTGAGACTAAGATTGAGGAAATGGCTGAAAAACAATTAAAATGTCTGGGCTGTATATCACTTAAATATTTTAAACGTTTTTACACTATAGATGGAATTGAACTGGGTGAGCCGCCGAGGGAATTAACTAAAATAGTAAAGTGTGTCAAATATTATTCTTTTTGGGAGTTTGATACTAAAGAAAACTATGGTAAGGCGATTAAGGCTTTTTTTGATGATTATAATAAAGAATTACAAAAATTGTTGATCGCACCTTTTGATATCAATCTGGGGGATTCGGTGTAAGAAAAATATAAATCGAAATTTTATGGTGAAGGGAAGATTGTAAATGGCATTTCAATTAAATAGTGTTGTCCCATGGGGGCGTAATATAGATGAATACTTCTCAATGTTTAACTTATCTGATAAAGATAAAGAATTGAGAATTGCCGGGTTTGGAGATGGACCTGCAAGCTTCAATTATGAAGCTACCGAGCGCGGCTTTCATATTACTTCTTTTGATCCAATATATCAGTTCTCTAAAGACGAAATTAATCAGAGGATTTCGGAAGTCCGCGATATTGTTATGAGGCAAATGGCTGAAAACAAAGATAATTATGTGTGGGAAAACATAAGGAATCTTGAAGAATTAGAAGAAGATCGTATGTCGGCAATGAATAAGTTTCTGGCTGATTTTGAAAGAGGACTGGCTGAAAAAAGATATGTGTTTCACGAATTGCCCAATAGGCTTAATTATGATGATGGTTCATTTGATTTAGGGATTAGTTCACATTTTTTGCTGATGTACACGGCATTAGGTTATGATTTTCATATCAAAGCAATAGATGAAATTTTGCGAGTCTGTAAGGAAGTAAGAATATTTCCGTTAGTTGACCTTGATTCAAATCCTTCCGGTATGATTTCCGATGTGATTGAACATTACAGGGAATTGTATGACGTTGAAATTCAAGAAACAGATTATGAGTTTCAAAAGGGTGCTAACAGATTATTGGTTATCAAGAGATAAATTCCGGTTTCGTACTATATAAGTGTAGATGTAAGTGATACATCTGCACTTATTTTTTATA
>JAEEGH010007257.1_pt1 | contig 26754 bp, 25 predicted proteins | sample 9134181 | NCBI WGS metagenome assembly JAEEGH01 (sample SAMN16246544, study PRJNA631951) | gut metagenome | biome: gut microbiome; feature: rumen; material: DP-attached | host: Bos | place: Iran: Karaj | collected 2018-10 | reverse complement strand
CAAAGTTGTAAAATAAACCCCAAACGGAAAATGTCCATTAAGTCAAAGTTGTAAATTTGAAACCCCAAACGGGGAATGTCCACAAAGTCAAAGTTGTAAAATAAACCCCAAACGGAAAATGTCCATTAAGTCAAAGTTGTAAATTTGAAACCCCAAACGGGGAATGTCCACAAAGTCAAAGTTGTAAAATAAACCCCAATCGGAAAATGTCCATTAAGTCAAAGTTGTAAATTTGAAACCCCAAACGGGGAATGTCCATTAAGGTGAAAGTTGTGAAGTTTAAACCAACAAATGATAGTGTATAGATGAGGAAATGTGTTGTTTAAGTTATGCCCACTTTATATTATGATCTTTCACCCACTGCGGGATTGGCCCAAGTCCTCTACCCTTCGTACGACGCAGTGATGCGTATTCTATATTATGATCTTTCACCCACTGCGGGATTGGCCCAATTCCTTTACCCTTCATACCACGCTTGGTGATAGCTTTGAGAATACCCACTGCCGTACGTCTTGCCGGTCCTTTAAATTTATGTTGGATAGCTTCAAGGAGACCTTTCCCCTTATAATAACATACCGGTCCTGTTTTATGTTTCGCCATGTTATGATGATTTACAGAAATAACCACCTAGTAACGACGGAACAATAATTGCCAGAATAATTGTGATGAACAATGCGCAAATGCTTGAAACAGTTGCACCTGGAGAACGTTCTGCTACAGTCAAGAGGGTTTGATAGAAGGATTTCGATGGACGAAGAGCAACACTTGAGTTATCAATATCAAGGGTTTCTTGACGATCAGTCATTTGTCAAACATTTTAGTGTTTTTTTCTAAAAGAACGCACATACGCCATACGTCGTTTTGCTTCAGTAGATCCTTTGCCAGCACCTACCCGCCCCCGCCCAGCAACAAATCGACGTGCCTGCCGAGCCAACGCTTCTGTACGCTGCGCTAGTTCTGCAAGGCTACCAGGATCGACGTTATCTGGGACTGGATCGATTTCGACATTTTCAACCGGTTCCATATTATCTGGTGCTGGCGGCTCTTCGTCCATTTCGCGCCTATAGCGCTGCATGTCTCTCCTTAACTGTTCTTGTCGCCGTTCCATAGCTTGTAATTCCTCTCGAGACGGCGGTCTAAGTAGATCGTATAGTCTAGCACCAGGATTATCAGGCACACGCCTTCGCTGTCGTTCTCGTTCTCGCGCTTGTTCTTGCCTGTAGTATGTTTCCATACCTCGTGAAGTAGGATCTTCGTTTATGTACTCTAGAAAATCACGAAGCCCTATAAGTGCTCTACGAAGAAGGCTATTGTTATTATTTGCCGCCATTGTCTACAACAAGATTCAATCAGTCAAGTTAGTTGTTTTGAGGAAAAAATGAATTAATTATTATTAAAAGTAAGCTATGAGAACTGTTCCATCTGGCTGAAAGAGTTTTTTGGTTCTTTCTAGGAAAGGACATAAACCTTTACAGTTGTCGCGATCAACAATGTATTCGAGAGTATAGTCTGTGAATGTGCAACCATTGGAAACGAAAGAGACCTCTTTAAGATAAGCTTCAGGGAAATTCTTATGCACTAGTTCTTTAAAACGTTCGACAGCATCCAGCGCACGTACTGCACCAAATGAGAAGGTGATTGTGTATTGGAACGTGAGTGGATTAGTGAAAGAGGGACGAGAACGTATTGGATGGTGTTTTGTACGCATTCCTTTTTGGAAATCAGAGAAGGAACGGGATAAACAGGTAGACAAGCTTTCTTGGTGTGACGCGTTCATCATTCTCATAACTTTACGAAAATAGAAAAAAAATAGTTGTCAGAAAAAAGAAAGGATTTATTAGATCCGAAAGTTGATTTTTTCACTATGAAAATAAAGACAATTACTTTAAGACATACTTTTAAACACACCTCATTGATGAAAAATGTTGTGAATTTTTTATTCTCCTCTCTTTTTTTCCTTTTTTTTCTGCGTATAAGTATACTTTGTATGAACTCTAGAGTTGAAATCCGTATTATTATTACAGGAAACAATATCGATGTCCAAACCAGCCAAGCAAGCACGTCTGATGGGTCAGTCACAGGTTACCCGTACCGAGAGCGTCGGTCTTCTCCCCCAATCGAGTTCTGTGGAGGTAAACGGCCCCCGTACTACTTCCCACCCATTGGCGGAGACGGAGACTGTGAAGGATCAGACTCCGAGACACCCTAGATGGCACAAGTCCACCGAGCTCAATCTTGTGTGGAACACGATGGACAAGCAGGATTATCTGCGTGTGAGCGATACGTACGCACTGAATGACGTATGGTCGCAGCCTAAATCTGTTGTTGCTAGCGTTAGCGCCAACGTTGTTCTTGTTCAGATGTGCCAGATCGTGAACGCACCGCATATCAAGTCTCGCATTTGCACAACAAAGGTTGCTGTAGACGACCTATTGAAGATGATGTATCTGAACGAATCGGTGCAGTGGTCTATTCAAGGTCCTGCAAAGTATGGCTTTGATGAGTGGCTTGCCGATAAGACTGCTGCGTACATCAAGAAATACGGTGTTGACAAGACCTCTGACCGTGCTGGTTTGTGCAACTTTATCCTTACCGAGGATCGTGAGTTTACTTTCTACCCTCAGAGTTTGCGCAGTGTTGGTGTGTTTTTGCGTAAGATCTGTTATCACAGCTATAAAGATGAAGAAGGTAAAGTTAAAATTAGTAATCCTTCAATGATGAAGTGTGCTTCTGCAAGAGGTACATTTGATTATGTGTTTGAAGCGAAACTTTTTATTTTACCGGACGAATGGTGGAATACCAGCGAAGCCGAGTCTAAGGAACAGAGTTAAACACTCCAATCCTGAAGACCACGTCCCATCACAGCACCACCTCGAGCGCGTTTAGCGCCCCTTCCCATCATATCCATATCATCTACCCCACCAGGTGCACCTACTCCTGATCTTTCGAGGAAGGAGGCAACCTGACGACCTTTGTCACCAGGAATTAATTTCAAAATACGACTAATAATACCAGTCTCCTTTGCGACCTGGTTTGCAATAGACAGAGCTCTAAGAATTCTCTCCCAAAGACCATTACCACCACCCTCCAACTTTCCTTCAGTAGCTTCAGAAGTAGCAGAAACAACAGGGGATGATGCCATAATTTCACCGGAACCAAGCGGATTCATTGTGATTTCGCATTGGCCAGGAGAAATAGCAGCAACACCCACATATTCGAAGAGCAGCCAAAGAGAGTAGCTCATATCTTCAGGTATATTACTGGGAGGAACGACCTTTCCATGCTTTGGAATGGTTGCAGTCACATCGGCCTTGAATACCATGTTGTTTGCGTTTGCACCTGAAATCAGCGCCTGGTCTGGGATAATAAGATCCACACCAGGTTTAAGACGGAGAACGGAACCTGCGCCAGTGTAGAGAGGCTTCAGGCTGTCCCAGTTCACTGAGTAACAGCCGGTGTCACCTACTACACCTGTAGTAGCAGCATTAGCACCAACTAAGTTACCAGTAGGGATTGGACGAGGGGTAACAGTGTCATAACCGCTCCAAGATAAGTATGAATCTTCACAACCGTTAGCTTTTGCTATACGATAGAGATCCGACACCTTTGCTGTATCAAGAATTTGTGTTGTATTTGCAAGTGAAATACTCACATGCTGAATGAAACCAAAGAGCTTATTACAATCCCAGTTACCGTTATAGCAAGCATCATCAGCCTGCTGATGAGTTGCAGCGTTATAAGGATACTGCACAGCATCACGCATATTGCCCTGATAGTAACGCTTAGAGGGTGCGACAAACAACCAAATTGCGGTCGGGATTTCGTTGAATGTGTAAACACCGCTTGAAATCTGGATTGTAGTATCTGCATTGCCAGCAGGTTTAGAGGGTGCATCAGTGATGTAAGGGACGAAACGTCGGTAGGGAACAAGTGTTGTCAAGGGCTTTGTCAGTACAGGCGGGATTGTCATAACCTGATAACAGAGATCCGCGCTCACGATGTGTACGGTATAGCTCGCAATGCTAGTATCAGCGCTTGTACCGCTTGAAGTTCGCACGTTCATCAAACGAATCATGTTGCCAAGACTCTGCATAGTGAATGTAAGATCCATGGAAGTAATGTTATAGAGAGGACGACCATAGGTTGCGTCATAACGGGATGAGAAGGGGCTACAGAAGATTGGTTCACGCCAAGTGACGCGAACACGAGTCACATTATTGGTTTCTGCGGGATCAGTAGGAGTTGCCAGATGATTATAGTTAGTGTAACCATTGAAAGGAGCGGTCAAAGGAGCGCCGGGTTTGACGATAGCGTTGTTAAAACCTCCATACATTCCCTCAGGGGTCTGCTGCCAGTTTTTCATACCGAAACCGTATCGGGTTGGGATTGCACTTGATTGTTTTACACCAGCAACTGCACCTTTTGCCGTTCCGTCTGCTCCAGTAATGACAGACTTAAATTGGAACTCGTCGAATTGGGTGCACCGTGTTGCACAATCGACATGGTCATTATAGTTGTTACCAGACTCGTACTGAAGATGAGGTTTATGCACAGGACAAAGGTTTTCGTAGCATTTTGCCAAAGCCGCCTGATCCATATATCGTTCTTTTGCACGCACGTACGACAGGGGCTGTGAGAAGAAAGCACCACCGTTGATATTAACATGAGCTTCTTCACAGCATTTGTTGAAGGGGAATGAATCAAAAGTCCATTCTGCAGGGCCAGGATTTGGAATGCTAGCATTTCCTGCACCAGTCTCGGTGAACGTAATATCACATGTCAGCTCGATCTCAAAGGTATCGAGATATGCACGATCAATACCCAAAGTTGTGAGGTTATTGAAGGTGATTGATGAATCGCTCAAGCCACTTGCAGGAATTCGATAGTACTGATTCTGGGTGGGAGCAATGACGTAATCATATACGGGATCAGGTTGAGGCTCGATGCGAGGATCAACGATTTGCACTGTTTTAACTGTTGGCTGTGCCATTTTTTAGAAATTGTGTTTATGCGACTGAAAAAAATTAGAGTCACTCCTTCATTAATATTAGAGAACGAATGAATTCATTTAAATGGAGAATAAAGTATGAACCCCGTTCGGGGGAGGAGATGGAAGCAGCAACGGAACATAAAGTTCCAATTTACAAGTATTCGGATTTATGTAAAATTGCGAAACGAACTTCACCGGTTGGCATGCTTTCACAGATGTTTCGAAGATCCCCTGACAACATTATTTTATTGCAGGATCCAGCTAAAATGAATTCTGGACATTGGATTTCAGTTAGTAGGAATCTGGGGAAGAAGGAAATTTATTTTTTCAGCACTTATGGAGGCAAACCGGATGCTGAGAAAGTGCAATGGATGACAGACGATGATTTGCTAGAGTCCGGTCAAGATTTGAATATATTTAACGAGGGTTTGCGTGAACTTCAACGTCATGGATGGGAGATACATTACAACGATTATCAGTATCAAAAACCAGATGATGATACAGCTACATGTGGGATATTTACAGCTGCGTTTCTTCGATCAGGAAAAAATCCAGATGAGTTTGAAGCAGAGACAAAGCGTATAATCGCTACTGGACAAGATCCTGCTGTTGTTTATTATAGGCGATATTTTACTTGACGGAATGATAGTTGTTTCAAATACGTTTATTCCGGGTCTTGATAAGCGAGTGAAGAAGAAAAACGCACAAAAGATTGCTTCGTCGCTTGCTGGTGATGTCGCGTATTATAGTACATATAGCAGACATGACGGATTGATGTCAGATGCAGATACTAGTGATGACGAAGATGAAGATATTGGAGGGGACGAGATTGGCGGCTATGGATTGAGTACAGCTAAACCAACAATTTCGGGTGCTGATTGGGTTCCAGTGTTTAATGATCGTATGACGATGTTCATTGCCGGTGCACCAGGCGCTGGTAAAAGCTATCTAGCAAAACAAATGATTGGGCTTCTTCCAGACGATCTTGATATTTTGTTGTTTACAGCGTTGGAAGAAAAAGATGGAAACTTTGATGAGTTAGGAAAGAGCAGGTTACATAAGATTAGAATGACCCCAGAAGTGCTAAGTACGATCAAACTATCTGAGATCAGGAGCCGAACCAAGGGGCATCAATGTATTTTGTTGTTTGACGATGTGGACAAAATCCGAGAGAGTAAAATCCAGAATTTGGTGTTTGCCATTATGAACGATGCACTTGCGAACGGTCGAGGCCATGAAAAACATGATGGTAAAGGCGATATTCATGTTATATGCACCTCACATAGTGCAAACGATTATCAAAAGACCAAGTATACGTTTGAGAACTCAAATTATGTTGCGTTGTTTCCAGGTACAACACCACCATTACAGATGTATAGAATGTTCGACAAACTTGGCCTAGATAAGGAGTTGTGTCAAAAAATGATACGGCTTGGACGACGACAGCAGATACGCAGCATCATTATTCATAAAGTCGTGCCGATGTATATGATTTTCGGTAACAGAATAATGTTGATTTGACGTCATAAAATGACGTCATTTTTTGGTGCATACTGGTTTTTTCTGACAACTAATCATGCTACTTTCCAATATTTAAACAAAAATAAAAATTTAAAAAGTTAAATTTTTTTATTTCTTCTTATTTTTTGGTGTTTTTTTTCTTTTACTCAATGCCGCCAAAACGACGCGCGCGTGTCGTGCCTCCACCTTCGCAGAGGAGAAGAACTGCACCAGTACCAGCAGCAGCAGCAGCAGCAGCAGCAGCAGCAGCAGCCCCTGATGAACACAGGACACTTCCTCATTTTCATAGAGTGCTTCCTGAACGGGATCGTCCTGCCGCTGGTGCACCGAGAGGACGTGGGAAATCAGGCCGAAAGTTGAATAACTGGTATATTTTACCTCATGAGATTTTAGAGTTTTTGTTTAATAATCCCAACTTTCACTTTGTTGAGGGTGAGGATGAGACTGAGGTAATTGATTTGGATAAAATCTTTAAGAGTATACGCTATTACACGATCACACATCGTACGGATCCTCATTTGTACATGACGAACCGTGATAGACGTGACCATCCCGTCAATTTTGCAATTAATGAGCTCACGAAGATGCTTCCAAGGAATAGACGCGACACCAATAATGAAGGAACGTTTTTCCCAGTTGTTCTTAGGAATTATAGAGAGCCGCGTTTATTTATTCCAAGTACAGACGTCCGTGATTTACCTGTATATTTGATGTTGTTTACATTATGGCAGGTTAGTGAAATAGCGAATCGACACCCCAGAAGTGCGTTTAGTTTACGCTATAAAGTTGGATCTACTGATCCTAGCAACGATCCATCGACGGAATATGTGATAAAGTATGCTAACGGAAGACCTGTCGTGATAGATTCTCGTCAAGGCATGCGTATGAATTCGTTGAGAGCTATTTATATGTGTATCATGCGACACTTTGCTCAACTTTTACCTGGGATCGGTTCAGCACTTAGCAACGATTATCGAATTACATGGAATGGAAGCGAGGATAGTGGAACCCGTATTAGATTATTGAATTATGGACAAAACTTTAGCTGTACTGTTTCGCTCACATATTCAATAGTTCCTGCGCAACGCAGGGGTGGTAAGTGGGTACCTGCTATCGAGACGTTTATCAAGGAAAATGTTGGTGATTGTGTTGTTTCGGTTAGGAATAAGAACGACAACAAGTGTATGTTATATTGTATTGTGATGGGATTGCTTATAAAATGTAGGAAAGATGTTGATGGACGCAGAACATTTGGAAATACACCTTGTTTTATTGATGATTTTGAGATTTATACGAAGGGGTGTTTTTTGTATCAAGATGATAGTGAGATTACTAAACTAACACAAAGGCTAGCACACTGTTTAATAATTCCTGAGTATTCTGTTGGTGTTGTAAATGATCCTCTTATTCCATTTGTTGCTGACTTGGACAGACGTGTTGGTACATGTTGTAGCATACCAGAATTTGCGGAAGAGTTTAAAACGATTGAACGGACATTGATACCTAATAAGGATCTTTGTGGGATTGATGTATATGGAATAGATTTTAATGTGAGTAAACACGTATACCCACTTTATGTCAGTGAGAATCGTAGCAATGTGATGGAGTTGTTGTGCGTAACTCCACCACAACATGATTGTTCACACTATTGTTTGATATTGAACATGGAAAAACTTATGCGAAATTCTGGTGGAAAGCAATTCTTCTCTTGTTCAAAGTGTGGTGAAGCATTTTACCACAAACGGCTTTTAAAGGATCATCGTTGTCATGGTTTACCCCCTCAACTTGGTGATGCTGGTGGAGAATATCATTATTCAAAGAAGGGTGTAGATCCAGCTATTGATGTTGATATTGGATATTGTACTAAATGTCGTCTTGCGTTTGTAAATCAGTTTGAATACGATTACCACCGTGAGCATTGTTTTATGAGTGGACAAACTGGATATAGACATGTACAACTTGTTGATTATGATGTTACGCAACATCCAACTTTGGATGGTGTACCACTTGATGAAAAGAGTGAGAGCGAACATGTTAAGAATAGGAGACTGTTATATGCTGATTTTGAAAGTTGTATTGATGCAGATAATGGGGACCACAAGTTCATGAGTTATGGAATTTATGATTGGAACGATGACGAATTTGAGATTGGCTATAATATGGATGGATTTTTTAATTTCATAATGAATCATGCCTATAATAACCCAGAAGAACATGTGTATGTTTATTTCCATAATGCTATGGGATATGATGCGAATTTTATATTGAGATATGTGATGCAACATGAAAGGTTTAGTAAATGGGGTATTCAAGTTATTATGAAAAGTTCTAATCGTTTGCAGAAGTTGGTATTTTACACAAGACGTGATGACGATGATGAAGTACGGAGGATAGTTCATATATGTGATACATTTATGTTTTTAACATTAAGTCTTGAACGTATAGTTGCCAGCATCAGGAAAGATGATGTTGAAGTGAACAAAACCAATTTTGGTCGTTTCTTTGAGGTATTTGAACGACGGTATCCATGGGTTGATGAGAAGGATATTGATCATATATTGCGGAAGAATATATTCCCCTATCGATTTTTTTCGACCCCTTCAAAGTTAAATACACCGATCGATGAATTTCGCAGAATCTTTGAACCTCGAGAAGAAAATCTTCAATTTTTTAGTGAACGAGTGACTGTCGCTGAACTCAGAGACGGAAATGTAGACACCCAGACTGTTATTGATGTTTTTAGATGTAGATCAGCACGAGAATATCATGATTTGTACCTTTGTTGTGATGTGATGCAAATTGCTGATGTCTTTGAGAGGAGCATGAAAATATTGTGGGATAGTCACCACATACATTTGACACGGTATTTGGGGATGCCGAGCGCATCTTGGGCAGCGTTTTTAAGACACGATCCTAATTTATCTATACCGTTATTCGAGAATACGTTCTATGCCGAATTTTTTAAGGCGATGATCCGTGGAGGAGTAACATCAGCACCTGTACGTCATGCAGTTGCTGACAGTCGCCATAGTATAATTTATTTAGATGTAAACGGATTGTATCCATATGTAATGCAGGCTTATAAGTACCCTTGTGGATTATTTAAATTTAAGAGTGGAGGATGGGAAGGTCATGACGAATGTACAGAACATTTATTTGAAATATTTGATCGGCTGGAACGTGAAAACAAAGGAATGTGTTTTTGTGTGGATTTACACATCCCTGACCGGGTTAAACGGGCTACGGATATGTATCCTTTTGCTCCTGAGCATAGGCAAATTTATGCTGAGTATTACAGAGATTTTGACAAGAAGGAATTGACTCCATATTTAAAAAGGTGGTCTGCAGCCAATGAAGAAGAGAAGATGGGAGCCTTTAATGGACTTGTTTGTACATTGTATGATAAAGAGAAGTATCATGTCCATTGGCGTATTTTGAAATTTTATATGGAGCATGGGGTTGAAGTTACGAAAGTTTGGTTTGGCATTGAGTTTGATGAAGGCGATTATTTAGCTGGTTACATCAGGAAGAATATCGAAATTAGGAATAAACGGAAGGACGAATTGGGTAAGACATTATACAAACTTTTAGGGAATAGTATTTATGGAAAGACGTTTGAATCACCATTTAAGAGAAACACTTATGAAATTGTTCGTGACCCTATAAAGATGAAAGGATTAATTGAGACGGGTCATGTTGCTAGTGTAACACCCATTGATGATTTAGGCTGGGTTGTTAGAATGGATGGTGAAGATATTATATTGGACAAACCAACCTATATTGGTGCGTGTGTAACAGAATATGCAAAGCTGCATATGTATACACTGTTATACGATAAACTTATACCGATGTTTCCTGGAACGGAAGATGATCCTGGATGTCAGTTAGTGTATACTGATACGGATTCATTCATTGTTAAAGTACGACATCCAGATGAAATTGGATCAACCCCTAAAGATCTTTTTGATTATATAAAATCAAAGGATCCTGATTTAATCGGTGGTATTGGAGGACAAGTTAAGAGTGAAACTGGTGAAGACGATACAATTCAGGAGATTATTGCATTACGATCGAAGGTTTATGCATATCAGACGATACATGGACATCATGATAGACGTGCAAAGGGTACAACGCATGAAGCGCAAGAGTTACAGTTAGATTGGGAAGCGTATAAAACAACTTTGGAGTGTCTTACTTCTTTTGAGACACATAATAATCAGTTTATACGTGCCAAGTTTAAAGTTAAATCAGCTAATATGTTACGACGGTCATTAAGTGTTAACGATGGAAAGAGATATATTTGTGAAGATGGAATTCATACACACGCTTTTGGTCATCCTGATGTACCAGCAAGCGAACATTTAAGCACAGCATCACCATCTATTTCACAAGAGGATTTTTGAAATTTTGGTTTTGAAAATTCTCAGCAACATCTTTTTTTTAAAAGATGTTAGTAAAAAATTGGAAAGTTGTTTTCTTTAACTGAGAATGTGTGAGTGAGAATGAGTGAAGGGGAGAGAGTTTTTAATGGGTCCACTGTTCCTCCAGTTTCTTGATGGTGGAATAGTACCTTTTGTATGAGGCAGGGCTTGCCTCAGTTGGAGGTGGCAGATCAGGTGGAGCAGCGAGTGGGGCTGGTGCATTGGCTGAATTGAATCCCTCTTCATATTCAACCTCACCTTCAGGAGCAAGAAAACCATCATTACCACTATACCCCACATCTTCTTCTTCGTCATCATCGCTGTCATCCTCACAACTTTCAAAATCGCCACTGTCATCGCTGTCATCGTCATAGCCAATATCTTCACCGTCATCGTCATCGTCCTTTTTGTCCACTTTGTCTTTGCTGGCATCCTTTTCATCTTCAACTTTTTTGTCCACTTTCTCCTTTTGATCTGTATTAGGATAAACGATGTCGTCATCATCGTCCTCCTTTTCACTATCACTATATACAGGAGGTGGACTTGGACAAGGATCATCTTCATTTCCACAAACTATCGATGGAGTTATTCTTTTCCGCCCGGTTTTCGGATCGATCGCTCTTCTAGAAGCCAGATCATAACAGGGACCGGAGATCTCGGAATTCTTTTGTATTGCCAACCAAGTGATCGGGGCTTCTTCTTCGCTTCTTTGCTTCTTTGGAACAGGTTCTAGAACGACCCCTTCATTATCATCAGTATGTTCTAGATTCTTCTCGAACGCCTTCTTTTCTTCTTTAGCAGCTCTATAGCGTTCTCTGCGTCTTTCATTTCTCTGATCTCTTTTTTTCCTCTCTTTGATTTCTGAAACCATATCATGGGCAAGGCGTCTTGGAATAAAGTCTTTAGTCCAACGAGCAGAATAGCCACATTCTTGGACAAAGAAATATAACAACTCTATTTGTTCATATTTCATCTCTTCAGGGATCAAAAACAGAGTTGATAAAGTCTTGGAATGTCCATTAATATCCTCCTCTTTTACATACCACCAATGTTTTCTAAAAGAGGGAGGACCAAAGAATTTGATTCCTTGCTTTTGGAGATCGCTATCAGAAGGCCAATATCCCCAGTCACGCATCCAATATTCTATGGCTTCTAGAACGCGTGGAAGTTCTAGAATCACATCCCAACCAGATTCACATAGAGGAATATGATCTGGTTTATTCCAAATCTCAAAAGTCCAAACTTTATAGAACTCTGGCCAGCTGGATGCCATTTTCTCATAAGGAGGATGAGGCTTAGCAGTAGCAAACTTGGGTATAGGGAAATACCTATTTTTATTATTATTATTATTTTCGTTTCTATTATCTTTACTGGACATTCTTGAAGCACCACAAAAAAAATCAAAAAATAAAAAAATAAAAAAAAAGAGAGAGGAAAAAAAAATTCACCAATTAATTTTGGTCGAGGGATTTAAATGCGCATCGTTCCTGAATTCAGAACGAAGTTGTGAGAAGTTGATAGAAGTTGAGCGAAAATGACTTGAGGACTATAGCTAGAGAATGATGTCATAAATTTGACGTCATAATTTAGCAGGAAATGATCACGTCGTAAAATGACGTCATAAAATGACGTCATGGTTTATTTCCCTCGTTTATCTCTCCATCGTGATTTGTGTTCATTATTTCTCTGAGCATGTAAGGATGAACTGGTGGATGAATAGCCTTTTCACGTTCTTCAACAAGTTCCAATAGACGATCAGTTAGTCTATGCTGAAAAATATTATCAGAACCAAAGTGAGTAATATAGCAACTTAGTATTTCACCTTGACTTGTATTATGCAATTCGTCACCCGTTAACAGTGAAGCATTGTCACTGTCATTCAAAAGTTCATCTAGACCCTTATATGCCATTCTAAGAATCTCATCGAACCATTCTTTTGCGTCATTGGAAGCATCTTCATGAGGAATTTGCTGAATTGCATCAGAAACAGAACACATAAATCCTATATCGTATAACATTTTTTTTCCACTTAAAAAAATTTTTTTAAAAAAAATTTTCACAATTTTATTGTTTAAATAATTTTTGAAAAGTTGTTAGAAGTTGATAGAAGTTGTGAGAAATAATTTGTGATAAAAGAGTAAACTAGATAATGATGTCATAATTATGACGTCATTTATCACCATACATTAACTTTTCCAACTCCGCCTTTTGTTTCTTTTCTTTCTTTTCTTGGACTTTACGAGAAATAAGAGCAGCCCAGCCATAAGGTCCAAGGAAAATATCCATCCAGTCTCTTCCACTCATCTTTCCACCACGATAGTATCCTGGACGTCTCATTGATACCATATCCTGTGTATCATCCATCACGTCTTCTATTTCTTGGACATTATCAGGTTGGCGTTCATCATAATCATAATCATCTTCCACAGTTTCCTCTATCACACGCTGTTTTGGAATCTTACCACGTTCATAACGCTTTTGAATAATTTCAAGAAGACGCTTATCACGTTCCTTTTTGGCTTCTTCTAGTTCACGAAGTGCTTGTTCTTTAGCAAGTTCAACAGGAGATTTCTGTTGAATCACAGCAGGTGGGGGTGGTTTTTTCGGTACAGGCGCATCAGGTCCAGCTTTCAGAATGTCTTCAGTTGACATTCCACTGTCTCTCATTGCACGCATCTTTGCTTGTAGTTTCTTCAGCTCGCTATCAGGGAGTTCCTTCAAAATATCAATAACCTTTTGTCGTTGTTTCTTGTTTTTAATATAAGAAACTAGTTGACCAATATTTGTAGTCCCCCAGTTTTTCCAAAATCCTAAAGATTTGCCGATTATATTGAAGGCCATATCTGCATTCAGAAAACCCCTACCTGATAATCCTCCCCTCTTACTTGATCGACGCTTGCCACCACAGATTGCTCCTCCTCTTGTGCTAGCAACCCTTGTTCCTCGTAAAGAACGGAGATATGCCATTCGGGCTTTTGCTTCTGTAGAGCCTTTTTCAAGGCGTCCACAGCCCATTAATGCGGCAGAATTATATGAAGGCATCAGTCAATCAAATGTCTTTGATGGATATATTTATTTTATTTCCGCACTTATCAGAAAACGACTGAATGTATTATTGCTTGAAAAAATGTCGACATGGAGTTTCCTACAAGATTTATTCAGTTTTCCTCGTGAGACACTTGTGAATAAGCCGAGGAATAGAAACTATAATAGAGATAGGCGGGGTCTCTCATATACAACTACACGACCGGTAAGGGATGTAAAAATGGTTGATCCTGAATCTGTGGTGTACAGGGATGACCTTCATTCAACAACACCGCGCGACGTTTATACAAACTACACGTTACTCAATCCCAAACGGAGATTTGTTGGGTATAGTCAAGCGAAAGAAGCGCTCCGTAAAATCATTTTGCATGACCCTACGATGCTGGCAATACTCGCGACTGCACGAAATGATGAAGAGGCTGCTAAGTTATTCCGACATCGTTTCAATGAGCTCGTAACGAAAACCATGGAATTACCTGGTACTGATGCTGCTTTCGAGGATACAGAAACCGTCGAAACAAAGCATGGAACATATAACCCCGACATGGAAACCGCCATAAATGAAATTGAAAAGAAGATTCTCGCTGAAGAACGTCGACAACGACAACAGCAACAACGACAACAACAAATCGTTGACGTCGAACGGCGTAGGGCGGATGATGCACGGCGGCTTCAAGAAAGAAACATTCAGAGCCAACGACCAGAGGAGACTCTTGATAATTCGCCGATACCGGGAGGACCAGCGCTTTCTGGGCAGATATGGAATGAAGTGATGCTTGCTCTGGCTGCTTCTGAATATGCATACCACACATCTGCGAACCCACCACCCGCAATAACCGACGCCGTTCCGATATATGATGTTACCGCATATCCTCAAGTCGTTGATGGATTTGTAGGATGGTGGGGAGCAAGAAACACGATCGTTATCGGATTCAAGGGAACGGACAGCGCACGAGACGCAATAACAGACGTGAATGCATTTAAAACGGTTGAGAGTATAAGCGAGATCAATAGTCGAGATCTGGTTGTACCACTCGAGGGCCATAGAGGATTCATCGGTCGTTTTCTAAACCTACTTCCACAAGTTCTAGACGATGTGAATGCATTATTACAGAGTGGAGGACCTGACCGAACTAAAATGTTGATAACTGGTCATAGCTTAGGTGGTGCTCTGGCTACTGTTGCTGCTATTGTCCTTGCACAATTCTATCCACAGCTTCCAATCCAGCTTATTACCTTTGAGGCACCGCGTTCGATAACAACGAATACATTATCAAGACTACTTGGCTATTTACCTACAAAAACAATGGAAGAAAACGCAATACGCATTTCCTGTAAAGAAGATCCAGTCCCAAATGTACCTACACAAAACATGCACTATGCTCATGTTGGTAAGTCCTTCTATATAACAGATAAGATAGGCAGCAGCCTAAACCAGCATAGACTCGCGACAGTACGGGGATACCTTGAAAGGTATGGCTCCATGGATGATCTTTATAAGAAAGAATATATGCCTCTTACAAATGGTCGTGGAAAGGTTTCTAGTAAGAAGGGAACAGATGAGATGCGTAAACGAATGGCCTACGCACGTTCTTTCAGAAAGCCTAAAATGAAATAAACCCACCTTTTTCCATGAACGTCTGAACGTAAAATTTTTTCAAAAAACAAATGTCACAGCGCATTCATTGCATTCGAGCGGCCGTAAATAAAGGCTATGGTAGAATCCATCCCGAATTATCTTTTAGTCCACCATATGCATTTAAGCCATCACACAAATATAGACAAAGGGGAGTAATGAGAATTTCAGAACATATGTTGTTAAAAGGTAAAGGGAGAGGGTGTTCTGTTTCTAGGTGTTGGAAAGGAAGAGGAAGAGGAAGAGGAAGAACCCGTGTTTGTTAGTTGAGTGGAGTAGGTGGTGGTGTTATTGCATCATCATCATCTGCATCACTAGAGGGAACAAGAACTTTCCGAGCTTTCTTTGGAGCCAAAGGGGCAATAACAATATTCTTCTTTTTCTTAGGGGTGGCGGCGGCAGTTTTTTCAGCTTTTACAGGCACAACAAAACCTTTTCTTTTTGCTTCTTCAGCCACTCTTGATTTACCAATTGTCAAAGTCGATGTGATTTCTGTTTTTGTGTTCTCTTTAGGATCAATTTCGGTTTTATGCGAAGTTACTTGCATACCCTTCCCGTTTTGATCAAGAAAAAGAACATCATCATCATCATCATCATCATCATCATCATCATCATCATTGGCAGCCGCTTTTTCTTCATCCGAATCCAAATCGCTTATTTCATACAGTGGAACATGTTTATGTCTTTCAACCCATTCTGCAGCTTCTTTTTCCTCAGTTTCGCTGCGATTACGTTTCAAACCAAACAACACTTCTTGCACAATTGTCAATACAGCTTGTCTTCGACTTTCCTTTCTTTGTTCATCGTGCGCTCTTTTGATTTTTATTGCAGTCTGTCTTGACTGCAACAAGTCAGAAAGGCTTTCTTTCAGCTGATTTGGAAGAAACATCATTTCTGGTTCAACAACATCTTTAATGAACTTTGTTACGTCTGGACACAAATAACCTAGCAGTGGATCAGGTTCATCAGTTGTAGCAGCAGTACACATTTCAACCCATGGCAGAGAATGTTCAGTAACGAACTTTTGAATTTTGGATGTAATATTTCCCATCGCAAGTTCGCTGCAAGAGGGCATACGAGCTGGATTTTTCACATGACGAGCAGTTTCTTTCTCCACCAGTGTATGCAATGAAGCAAGAAAAGTACGATCATCCACATAGGGATAGCTTGATCCTTGAAGGCCGTTAGCACTCATATTGTTTTGCTCTAATTTTATTTCCAAAAATTTACAAACAAAAAAAAAATCACCAAATTATTTTTTCCTTTCAACAAATTAAAAAAACATTTTCATAGTTGTGCAAAATTGATAAAAGTTGATCATTAACAACATTTGCTATTATGTTTCTATTAAAAAATTTAAAGGACAATTGAAAATAGTTTCTTTTCCATGTTGTGAGATGGACAGTTGAAAAAAGACTATTATGTGTAATAGATTTTCCTTTAAACTAAAGAAAAAAGACATTCACAACCCCAAAACAGCTCCGCCCCTCACACGTCTCCTACTTCTCTTAATCTTACCCGTTCCCCATTCATCATCATCATAATCACCTTCGTCATCGCTTGGTGGTGCAACTCGTATGCGTCGTTCCATTAATGAGCGTGCTAAATCACCACTTGGTTGATATGTGCGGGGAGGAGGATTCGAATAATCACGATGTTTCAGGGGTGTACCTTCTCTAATTTGTTCCAGGAGCCTTTGAGGTTTCTGTGGAAACTGTAAACGAGGTGGTGGAGGTGGGGCAGGAGCGATTGGAACTGAAAGCTCTTCCACTTCAAAAGGCGGTTCGGGTGCGTCCATAGTAGGTGGCGGCGGTATATTCCGATATTGAATGGGTCTTGGCGGTAGTGGTGGAGGTTCAATTGGCTCATCTGGAGGTGGTGGAGGCAACGGTCTCTCCTGGGCGGGATTTCTGGGTGGTAATGGTGGAGGTATATCGTCGTCTGGTATATCTGGCTCTGGTGCACGGATAGGACGTCTCTTTGGAGGTGGCGGCCTCATATCCGGATCAATATCCACAGTTGGACGTTCACGTTTAAGCGGTCTGGGCTTTGGCTTCTTTGGTTGTTTATAATTAGGAATTAGCATTCTAATCTGATCATCTGTTTCTTGTCTTACACGTTCCGTTTCTGAAACAATGCGCATAATTTCTGCCTTATCCTCTGGAGAAATTCCAGGAATATCCCACAATGGTTTCTTTCCTCTTCTTCTGCGTTTAGGCTCTGCAGCAGGGGCTGGTTCCTCATACGCTTCATCATCATAATAATCATACCGAGGCCTTCCTTTGGGCTTCTGGTACTGTGGAGGTGGTTCTGGTTTTGGTTCCTCTTTCTTTTTCTTTGGAACGATATCTTTCACACTATGAAAAAACTTCTGAAAGAGGTCTTGATTCTTCTTATCTGAAACAAACTTTACAACCTTCCCAAGATTTTCGGGTGTTAACAATTTTCTAAAGACGGAAGCCATCTTTCACTTCATTGAAAAAAAGAACATCAATCATTAACATACATGCATAAATAAATAAATTTTTAGTTGATGGTGAGGTTGAAGAAGTGAGGTATGTATTGTTTGTTGCTTTGTAGCTGTTGCCATTTCAGCTCAAGTACCTCCTTTGGAACGATATGCTCCTTATCTCGTCCTAAAATTTGGTGAGCCATCGCGACATCCGGTGGTACGTCAAAAATTTTCGCATACATCAATGACGGTCCAAGTTCTCTGTATTTTCTCCATTCTTCCAGTTCGACATTAGTGCTGTCAACAATAATCTCAGGACCATAATTCTCACTGCATCCATATTTTTCTGGAAAATCCAACATATCCTTTACTCTCCTTCTAGCTTCTTCATGTATCTGTTGACTTTGTGTTGGATCGCATACTCGCGTCCCTGTAAGTTCTTCTCGGATCGCATCAGTACTAACAACATGAGCAGCATGATGTCTCGAAATATAATTGCGTACCCATGATGTTTTCCCTGCACCAGGTATACCGATTGTCAAAATCAAAATCGAAAGCCGCGTCATTAAATCAATCACCAGAAAAAAATCTTTTTTTCCCCCATTTTTTTTTAGTTCTCAACTTTTTGGGGTTTCGAGTGATTGATTTTCTTTTTACCTGAATTCTGACAACTTGCAACTAAGTTACACCATGGCAACTATCGAACTAAGTTTCACTTTTTGTAATGAAGATCATTCACAACTTCCCAACGAACTTGTGCGCAATATTCGTCGCTACGTCGCAGAAACATTACAAAACTGTGGATTTGGTGCTGTCCAGGAAACTCCTTCAGGTAAATTCGACAACTTGCATGCTGTCCCAATAAACGATCAATACTATGAATTCGAACGTGAACTCTTTATTTCCTACGTGTGGTGGTATCCTATTCAAGAAGGACAGGGACGCTATGACCAACTGGTTTCCGTTGGTCTTCCACAGATCAAAACTCATCTCCGCGAAAACTATCAAATCTATTCTATTATTCGTCTTTGTCTCACTTAACAATTTTTTGAACGATCTTTTTTTATGTTTCTTAATTTGAAAAAAATGATTAATGGTGAAGTGTCTAATCTTCAAAGATTTTTTTATGTTGAAAACCTTTATTGGTTATGTCGCCGCTGCTTGACCATCTTGTTCCTCCTTCTTATCGGTACAAGACTCGTCGGTATTGTTCTCCGTAACAACCTCAGGCTCCTCAGAAACAACGCAGGCGATATATTTCTCCTTATACTCGCCTGGTGGGTTCTGGAGCAGTTCATTTATCTTCTTTTCACTAAACCCCTCACACATTATTAGAGCAGCAACACGTGGTTTTATTGAATCGTACACACACAATGTTCCATCAATAACAATTTTTTCGTCCTTCTTCGACGCAACATATGCAGCCACCCACTGAAGAATGTTATTCAACAGCAGCAGTCCCTCGTCGTATCCGTTATAATTCTTAAGCGTCAATTCAATCATTCACACGTTTTTTATTTTCAGACAAAGAAAACAATGAACGAATGAGTGCAAAACGCTTCACCTTTAAAATATTGCATGAACAGCAAAAGCGTGCAGATTTGGGAAAACTCCTACGTGGGCGAAAGGTGCCAATCCCACACAGGTATGATAATCCATTCTTTATACAGGAAGAAACAGGAATTAAAGCACCTCTTATGAAAACATTCAAACTTGGTGCTGCAACAAAACCAAAAATAACGCTTCCTTCTCGACCGCTCCGTGCACGATTCCTTCCCCTCCCAGCAGAAAAAGTCACCTTACGTCTACCCAGTAACGATGACAACATCGCTATTAAGAACGAGTTATCAAATACTGCAACCACAACTTCTTTGCTAAAAGATGGGTCGTTCAGTGATCTCGGGTTGGTTTTTGGAGCTTTAGGGCATTATTCGAAGGTTGCAAAGGCTATAAACGACGCTGAATATGGATACGATGATGATGATGAAGCAGCAATGACTTCAACAGATATGTTGGATCCATATAATACTCCAACAGAAAGTCTGGGTAGTTATGTACCAGAAACATCCATCGCGGCACCTGTTGAACCAATGGTGATGCATCCTGATCCGAATGAAATATTGCCAGAGGAGGAAGATGAGAATGCTATACCAGTAACAGACTCGGCACCAGTACCAGCACCAGTTCCGATTAAAGAGGACCCGGATATTCGGATTAAAAGGGAACCGGTGATTCCAAGCCCTGCACCTCAACCCCCCATTCCAAAAGATGAAGATGAAGTTCAAGATGAAGATGAAGGTGAACCTCTGCTAACCGATACAAGCCGTACAGAACTTGCAGATGCTACAGCTGTAGTAAAGGGGATTATAAACCTAAAACAAGCTTTACGTGCATATCTTCAAATCGATAAGGCTGAAGCTGGTCAACTCCGGCACATTAACACGATATATGAGCAGGTCGCTGCACAAGTTAAGGCAAACAAGGCTCTCGTTAATCTCATTCCGAAAGTTATTGATGATTTGTGGTTCATCCGTGGATTACTAACAATGAAAGAGAGCAAAGCTAAAAAGCTAGAAAGGTTTACGAAACGTTTCGGTGATACACCGCCTGACATGGAAGAAACCTACAACGAAATAGATGATAACTTTATTGTGGATTCTTAATTTCACACAAACACAACATTTTTTGTTCAAACAACAAATCGTATAACAATTTCATTATTTATTTTACCAATGACCAACAACAAAGGGGGTGTGTGTATGTAATCTGTTAACTTGCATTGTGGGGTTTGGTTTGGGTGTACTGACAGCAACAAGAGGTTCTGCAGTTTTTGGATATGCTTCTTTAACCATATCCGAAGGGGGTTCTTGTCCGTGCAACAAAGTAAGATACTTCTGATATGCTGCTTGTTGTGCACGACGCAATTCTTCTTTTCCTTGCTCAACTTTTACATTCGTTTCAACTGGTCTCTTTTCCACTCTTGCCTCTGGTTGAGTAAGCTCAAAAATACGTGGAACACGCAAAAGATTGGGATCCACAATACCTTCTATCATTCCAAAACCAATGGGGCCTCTCCTTTTTTTCTTGTTTAGTGAAACAAGCGTATTAACACCATAATTTTCAGCCAGCGCTGCAGCTGCACGTATTCTACCTTCTGTGGCATTCGGATCTACTTGCCGTACGGCTTGTCTTATTTCATCCAAGTTAGCAACTAACTTCTGCTTATTTGATACCCACTGACGATCAGCCTCACTCAAAGCATTGATACGCTGTGCAACTTCTTCCGTAAGAGCCTGATTCCGCACAAGTTTCTGAATCTGTGACAAAAACTTCTTTTTTGCTTCGTTTTCATGCAACACCCTCAACATTAATTGCTTGCCGCTCAATGCGCCTGTACGCATTCGCTCACGATTACGTTTTGCATCCAAGGCATTGTCACGAGCTTCAACAGAAAACACACCGGTAGGAAGAGCAGATTTAATGACTCTTAATTTAGTGCGGGGGCCAGCGGTATAATAAGGATTAGTTAAGTTGAGAGGACGAATAACACTTTTTCTGGTTTTAGTCTTAAACATCTCCTTTTTCTGTTGATGCTAAAAAACACTCATTCATTCGCAAGATCAGATGGTGTAAGACCATTATCCAACATGTACTTCAATGGTGTTGGTCTAAACCGTGGAGCCTTCACAATGGGCTTAAATTGTTCAGGGAGACTAGGATGTCCAGGTGGAAACATATAAACAGATGGTATTAGAGGTTTCACACCGCGTGTAACTGGCCTAACTTTTATACCAAATGGACCTACACGTGTTTTCACCAGTTCTCCTATGTGTAATGATGGTGGTGCTATCACACCTTTCCGTATTTGATCTTCAATAAGCTGCCGGGCAATCTGTGACCCGCTCCAGCCCTCTCCGTTTCGCAAAGGGACTCCGATATCCCGTCTGAGATTTGGAAGTGACAACATATTACTCAAGTCTTTAAGTCTACCGCCACGCAAAGCAGCAGAATTGTATGAGCCACCGCGCAAAGCAGCTGAATTGTATGAACCACCGCGCAATGCGGCTGAATTGTATGAGCCGCCACGCAAAGCAGCAGAATTATATGATCCTCCACGCAATGCGGCTGAGTTGTATGAACCTCCACGCAATGCAGCTGAATTGTATGAACCACCCTTCCAACAAAGTGCTTTTGGCATTTCTATAAATCAGTCGTTCATTAAACAAAGATTTAATCTTGAAAACATAAGAATGAATGATCGAGAATACGTAAAGCTTAACACTAGCATTCAAACAGGTTCCAATGCCCAACATCAAAATAAGGATGATGAGGGAAACATTGAAGCCACTATCGAGCTTCGACTCCCTGAAAACCTGTTTGCAAAAAATAGTGGGGCAAGGAAGGTGGATCATGTTGAAATGAAACCAACAAAAATGAGGTTGTCAATGGAAAACATGCCAATCGCTCAACTCCCTGAAGATCTGAATCTAACATTGTTGAGTGAAAAACGTGGCGGTGCTCTTATGTCCTCGTGTCAGCTTGATGTATACCCGTTTTCATACACTGACAAAAACGAATTTTTGCCACAACAATTGCAGGATACTGTGTTTCCGTACTATAAACAACATACAACAACTTACACCATTCTAATCTGGTATCCAGATACTGAAGAAGTTGCAGATGAACTTACAACGACGAATAATCTTGCTGATCAAGGATTCCCTGTCACGAATCGTTTTTATTATGCCTTTAAAAAACTTGGAATCATAGATTTCGTCGACAATCACCCTTTGAACCTTGCGACAACAAGAAACCACGAAGTTCTAGAAGAAGGAAACGGTGCAATTTACATCCGAAACATTCCGACGCTAGAACAAATACTGCAGAACGCCTTGCAAAATGCAGTAAGTTATGCATCAACTCCTTCTGATGCATGGATCCAAGTTTATTTTGTCAAAGAATCGCTGTTAGATGCCGCGGCTGATTTGACCCCACCAATTGACCCTCAGAATAAATTCGAGATTGAGGGTTATGATGAACCCTTATATTATTGGACTTGGGATTTTCGAGGAGGATCGGAAGGTGGAAAACATGTTGAAAACATGTTGGATGCCGCTTTCAAACCGCGTGTCACCTTGGGACAACAATCACTGACAATAAGTTATGATACAGCGCCTTTTCGTCAAACACACATTCCTATCTTGTGGAACACGTCCTTCGTTGATACCTTCGAACAACCAACGCAAATGACCTGGGATGAAATTCGAAAGAAAGTTTGGGCGCAACCACCCCCGAAAAGAAAATATCAATACGATGTGTTGGAATCTGATCAAGATCATACATACAACTTTGCTCTGAATCAAGTATCGTGCGGTGTTATGAATATCATTGGCAACAAAACAATGCGTGATACATTCTCCTTCTTGCCTTGGATTCCTGTTAACATCGAATCGCTACGATTCCCTTACAAGTATCACGTTAAAGAATATACTCAAGTTAATCCAACATCCAAGACGCAGGAAGACCAATATAAGTTTTACTTCTCATACACAGACCCAACATTATCTCCTTACGTGCAACTGCTTGACTTCTATGATTTTGGCGAAAATGGGTGGTCTTTCCATGATCCGTATAACATGGTACAAGATAGAGTGCTCCCGGGAACTGGAATGGTGTATATTTTTGCTGTGGATCGCGATGAGCATCCGGGATCTGGTTTGCCTGATCCTTCAGTGCGTATAAAGCAGCAGATTGTTTATAGCCATGAGATCTCTATCATTGATGTCGGGCCCGCACAATCTCCGTTACCTGCGCTTGAATCAAATAGCCAGAACATGCCTTTAATTTCCTATGATGAAACAACGAGCGAATATGACAGCAACGATACAAGTCTGGAGCCGGGTGTTCATTTAATGACGACGCGCCAAAATGTTGAAACTGTTACAACAACAGATCCAATTCAAAACTCCCATTGCGATGAACTTGTGGGAACACATGGTGCTGTTTTCACTGTTATGCGTTGGTGGAATGCTCATTACAATGCAACAACACAGCAATTTGAATGGGGATGGGAATATGGTCAACCCCCTGAAGGCGAATGGGAAAATCTTAACAGGCAGGAAAACGTTGGACCTGGTGTGAGAATACCGGTTGATCGTGGTAGTGATGATATTTCCTTGTGGACCTTCTCAAATCCTTTAGAGTGGGCTGCTGGTACAGTAGATCCTGATACGGGGCATTACATAAACTACTATTACCAATATTGCCGATATATGCGTGGTGAAGATCAGCGCCCTGGTGATGATGACTTTGTTAAACCCACAGAATATGAAAATAGTGACCTTTGGTGTTACACTGAATTAAGTCGAAATGGAAGCAGCGTACAATATACAACAACAACAACACAAATTGCCAATGAAATGGACTTCCAAGCGGTGACTGATTTGAATCCTGGCACCCAAGTTCTTCAACCTTACGACGAACTTGCCCCCAACTTGAGAATTGAAAAGGATGAAACATTCTACATCTTGGATGGAACATCTACACAAGTTACAATAGGTCCACAAGAAGTGACAGAAGTTACAATTCGTACGGGCCTAGGACCTGAAGAAACAAAACTTGTTGGAAATGTGCGCTTGTCCTTCACTTGGGATAATTTGCCAATGGTGGTTCTCTCACCAGTGGCATCAATTGTTCTGGTCCTAAAGGGCATCTCTGTTAGTGAAGAAATTCAACCAGTTAACATCCCCAATGACACACGAACAGGTTCCTCTCTGACAAGTGTTATCCCCGTTGTGGAAAACTATTATAGTATGGCCACAACCTTGCGTGATCTCCACGATGAGCTTGTTGTTGCAAGAGAAGACTATGATAATACTCCGACATATACAATGCAGCCTGCGGGTGGGCAAGAAAGAACTATTCTCTTATCGGCTATGTATCTGACAAAAGATGGAAATCTTCGTCAAATTTATATCCCACCAAATGGTGTCTTTTCTGTTCAACTCACTTTTGCTTTATCTCTCTATTATATTTCTTAAAATTGAAACCAATGAAATCTTTTACATTTATAGTTTGAATGAAGCCATTTTATAAAATATGAGTGCGTACGGTTTTCCTAGTGTAATCTACCAATTTCCCTCATCTACCACGACCCCTGCACAACCTCTACCTAATCCAAGGGGTATAAAAAGACCAAGAGAGAACGCTGAACTGACTTTAATGGATTTATTCCACCCATATCAAATCCCTGAAGAACCTCTGATATTTAGACCGCCGTCGCCGCCGCCCCCTCTTCGCCCGGTAATAATAAAACGAGTGTTTGATGAAGATGAGGAAGAAGAAGAACAACCACCGTTGCCACCTCTTCGACCGGTAATAATAAAACGAGTGTTTGATGAAGATGAGGAAGAAGAAGAACAACCACCGTTGCCACCTCTTCGACCGGTAATAATAAAACAAGTGCCTGAAGAAGATGAAGAAGAAGAAGAAGAACAACGGCCGCCACCATTTCCAATAAAACGAGAACCTGAAGACTATGATGAATATACATTTGTTCCTCCGGAATTACCGAAGCGTCCTGTGCGCGATACTGATGACTTACAAATCTTAGCAGAGGAGAATCTCTATGATTTCGAGGATAACCCTGAGGATACACCGGCTGAAAAACGACGCAAAGAATATGTGCGAACATTACACAGGGAATCGTGGGCAAAACAGTTGGCAAAACAGGCACGAAATAGAGATGATGTGTTCCAATCAGCGCGTCACTGGGAAACGGGGGGTTTAAGCACTGAAATCAGTGCTGGTTTCGCGGATGCACTTTCACAATATTCATATGAACAAACTCGTAACAACCCAAACAAGCCAAGAGTGATGGTACTAGCTCCGAGTACCAACTACATTACTTCGAATACTTGGAAAGACGAAATTGATATTTTAGTTTTTGCTATGACTGTTAATCTATTTAGTGATCTTCACATAGATGAGGCGGTGGCGGAAGTTAATTCAAAAAGAGCGAGTGAAGACGAGTTTATACATGCTTTCACGATTGCCTTCTTCATAAACAAACGCAGAGTAGTAGTATATGATACTGCAGGCTGGATAAATACTGAAGACCTGTTTTTGCGGTCAATTTATAATAAGGATTGTGTATGCCCAGAAATGCGAGAAACACTAAGAACCTGCTTTGGCGAAGGGAAAGATTGGAAAATTTTCATTCCTTTTATGCCATACCAGGGGTGGCCGGAGGATCACCCTGATTCCTGTGCAGTATTCTCAGCTTGGATACAGCTGTGGATAACGCTAAATCCGTCCATCGCATCAACCCATATTCCACCACGACTCATACGCCATGATAGTATTGGATTCGAGAGATTCGTCCGCTCTACCGCACGAAGTGGTGAGCTAATTCTCCCACAGGATCCAGAGACAAACGGTATAGAGTCTGCGTGGAAACCATATGTGGGTGGCAAAAAAATTTCGCCTGTCAACAACGTTTGGTACATTTAAACTTCACAACATTTCACCTTATTGGACATTCCCCGTTTGGGGTTTCAAATTTACAACTTTGACTTAATGGACATTTTCCGTTTGGGGTTTATTTTACAACTTTGACTTTGTGGACATTTCCCGTTTGGGGCTCCCCACCACCGCCGTACACGTCGGCCACCCCCTGATATATATGTGT
>JAEEGH010007253.1_pt1 | contig 26759 bp, 17 predicted proteins | sample 9134181 | NCBI WGS metagenome assembly JAEEGH01 (sample SAMN16246544, study PRJNA631951) | gut metagenome | biome: gut microbiome; feature: rumen; material: DP-attached | host: Bos | place: Iran: Karaj | collected 2018-10 | reverse complement strand
CATATCCTTGAACTTGTTTGACGGAATAAGAACCTCATTTGCAAATACGGTACACATTTTTTCTTCATCAACACCATCGGCAAAACGCATAAGCAGATGTCCTAATTCATGAAATATAGTCATACGTTTCCTGTCAGAAGACATACTCTTATTTATTACAATTACAGAAATTTCTCCAACAGAAATACAAGTACCAGAGAATTTGTCATCATGTTCAATCTCAATTATCTTAACTCCGCATGATTCGAGTAATTCTATTGCCGAAACAATAGCTCCAAAGCCGATATTCAGATTCTGTCTTAATCTGCGCGCAAGTTGCATGGCATCATCCTCACATTCAACGATTACATTGCTGAAATCCATAGAGAATTGCGTATTTATTCCTAAAATAGATTCAATCTCAATATATTTCTCAATCTCTGCACAAACCGAGTATTTAACAGATTCTATTTTTTTCTTGCCCATACTCGATTTCTTCCTAAACTCAAATTTAGACGGATCGATATCAACGGTAAACGGACGAAAGAAATAGTCGAGTGGCATACCAAGCACCTCAGACATAAGAATCAACACCGAACTTGAAGGCATCATCTGTCCCTTCTCATATTTTTCTACAGCCGCAGGAGATACTAGCCCTTGCAACCTGCTACATAACTCCCGCTGAGAAATGCAACGTATTCTTCTTGCATTTACCAGTCTGCCAGCAAAGGTTTTATCCATAAAATACATATTATTTAGGTATGCAAAAATAATAAAATTATTCACAAATGTATACCCAACAACTATTTATTTATTATTTTTTTGCATAATAGAAGAATCCAAACTCTCACTCAAGCAGTAATACATGCCATAGAAACGAACGTTATTTTTCGAAAATTCGACTGCAAATATAACAAATATGCCGAAATACATCCTCTTTATGTTGAAGGACATACAAAAAAATTTTGAACTTACATAAAAAGTCGATACTTTTGCTACAGATAATTTAACAACAATCTTTTTACCTCTAATTCAATTGAAAATGTTATACAAAACTGCTTCATCGTGAGATGGGGCAGTTTTTCGTTTTTATCCCCCCATCAGGAAATAGGCAAAAAAAATCCCGACATGCGCCTTGACGCATATCGGGACGAATATTTCTGTTCAGCTTTTTTACTAAAATTACTTAGCAGGAGCATTCTGAGCAGGTGCGCTCTCTGCTGGAGCATTCTGAGCAGGAGCCGATGGCATTGCAGGAATGTTGTTAGGATTTACGTTACTGCTCTCGGTAGCCTGCTTTGTCATGACTGAGTTTTCGCCGCTTGCAGATGGCAAACTGTATGCTGCAAGAATACTAATGACAACCATAAATGCAGCAAGGAACCATGTGATGTTTTCCAAACCGCTCTTAGTGTTGCGCACACCAAAGATTGCATTTGAGCTTGAGAAGCTTGATGCCAAGCCGCCGCCCTTTGACTCTTGAATACATACGACAAAGCACATTATAACGGCTGCCAATACAATCAAAACAATTAAAAATACGTATAACATTTCTTATAAATTATTTACTGTTAATAATCAGTTTTTCTAAAAATCTTATTTGGTCTGCAAAGTAACGATTTTTTTTTGGATATTTCAAACTTAATTGCTGAATAATTTTAAGTGCCTTATCATATCTTTGCTGTTTTATATAGATTTTCGCCAAAGTTTCGGTGAAAAACTTATCATCAGCACTTTCATTCACACCTTCGGGCGCATTTTGCTGCGCATCATCGTCGGAATGAACGAATGAAATCGTCTTCTTTTTAGGCTCTTCGGCAACCATCGGCATTTCATCCTGAACGGACGGCGATACAGCCTCATCTTCAGCGGCAAGAGCATCATCCTCAGAGTCGGCATTGCTGCTGAATTTTGGCAGAACGTGCTTAGGCTTTCTGCGAGGTGCGCCGATGTCGAGCATCAGACGCTCATCGCCCTTCTTTATAAAGTCGTCGATAAGGCTCTGCCCCTGCATCTTGTTGGCATCGCCCTCGCCCTCCTCGGGCTTTATGTCGTCGAGTTGCTTGAGGTACGAAACATAGTCGGTAGCCAAATCAACCGGTTTCGTATCGTTCTTCTCCTCTCGCCTCTCTTCTTTTTCCTCCGGAAGACTGTCGAGGAACACGTCGATGAGCGACATGGTACGGTCTACCGACAATCCGCCATCGGCAACCGACGTTTCCTCGCTCTTGAACTTAGGGATTATGTAGTTTGCGCCCTCAACAAGCATGAACAACTGACGGCGATCGTTTACATATAGTGCCGCCTTTCGCAACTCATCGCCAAACGACGAGTCGTGAAGAATGTACAGATTCTTGAGCAGCAGCAGGCGAGCCGTCTGATAGTACGGATAGCGAGCCAGCAAGCCTCTCAGTTCGAACAGCGAGTTGCGGTCGAGTCGTTCGGGGTGACTTATGTATTCTGTCAAATCTGTCATTGGGCTACCAGTTTGCTACCGTTGCGTTAAAAATCTGATTCGTTATGTCCTTAACCATCTGGTTCACCAGATCGTCCTGAACAGATGTGAGAGGCTGAGACGAATCGTATGTCTGCGAGGCACTAAACGTGCGCTCGAAATCCTCGGAATGATTGCTGTTGTTAACAAAGCGCACGTTGACGGTCATCTTCAGTTCAACCTGAGACGAATAACCGTCGGCAGATACCGATTTGTTTGCCTGAGTGTAGTCGGTTATCTCTCCACTTATCTGCAAGTCGCCGTTTCGCCTAACCTGCTGAAGGCGAGTCTTCTTGCTGAATTCATCAACCAGTTCGTTGTTGAAGATTGACGCCATAGGAGCCCACACATAGGCTGCACGGTTTGGGAACGTGGCAATGCTTATGGTCTTTGTCTTTGTATAATCTATTGAAGAACCATTGAACTTGTACGACACGCTGCACGCTGCCACCAGAGGCAGCACGAGCATGAGAATCAGTTTTACGATATTCTTATTCGAGACCATATTTCTTAATTTTACGATAAAGCGTGCGCTCAGACATTCCAAGAGCGTCGGCCACTATTTTTCTGCGATTGTGATGCTTGCGAAGGGCATCTTCAATCATCTTCTTCTCGGCCTGTTCAACAGCCGAATGTGCGCCTTCCGAAGGCTCTACGTCCTCTACATCAATCCAGTCGGACGAGCCGTAATCGCTGCTGCTCGGCGTTACTACCGGAATATCCGTAGTAAGGTGCTTTGGCGCAGGCAGACCTGCCGGAACTTTAGCCACGCTGTCGGATTTATGCGGCTGTCCGCCCTCGAGTTCGGCAACGCGGTTGCGAAGGTCGGCAACCTGCTTTCTGAGTTCGTAGATGAAGCCGTAAATCATGTCGCGCTCCTCGCTGAACGAGTGTTCCTCCTTCTTGTTATGGTTTATGTCGAGCACCTCGGTTGTCTCGGCATCCTCGGGAACATAGCGTTTAAGCACCTCGAGAGTGATGCGACGTTCTTCGGATACGACCGAAATCTGCTCAACCAGATTGCGGAGTTGGCGCACGTTTCCCGGCCATTTGTAAGCCAAAAGGAGCGGCTTGGCATCTTCAGCAAGCTGCACGGGCGGCATGTTGTACTTCTCAGCCACGTCCATGGCAAACTTCATGAAGAGTTTTATGATGTCGTCGCCTCGCTTGCGCAAAGGCGGAATGAAAATCGGAATCTGGTTAAGGCGATAGAACAAATCCTCGCGGAAGCGTCGCTCGCTTATAGCCTTCTGAAAGTTGACGTTTGTTGCGGCAACGATTCTGACGTTTGTCTTGCGCACAACATCCTCGCCCATTCTTATGTATTCGCCCGTCTCGAGCACACGCAGCAACCGGGCTTGCGTAGCCATCGGCAGTTCGCCCACCTCGTCGAGGAAGAGCGTTCCGCCATCGGCAGAGCCGAAATATCCCTCTCTGTCCTGAAGTGCGCCCGTAAACGAGCCCTTCTTGTGTCCGAAGAGTTCAGAATCAATTGTTCCCTCGGGAATTGAGCCACAGTTTACCGCCATGAACTTTTTGTGGCGGCGCGCGCTGTTGTCGTGAATCAGTCGCGGTATAACTTCCTTGCCCGAACCGTTCTCGCCCGTAATAAGCACAGACAAATCGGTTGGGGCAACCTGCAGAGCCATGTCTATAGCCCTGTTCAGTTCTTCACAGTTTCCTATAATGCCATATCGGGCCTTATTCTTCTGTATTTCCGAAGTATTCATTACCGCAAAATTCTTTAAAAGCGTACAAAGGTAAACAAAATAAAAAAGAAAAACCACATATAGGCTAAAAAAAAGTCCCGACACAGAAAAATCTGCATCGGGAACAAACAATATGTTAACTAAAGAGTTTCGGATTAGTCAATCTCCTCGTCAGCCTCGTATCCGCCCATCTCGCGGATAGCGTTCTTAAGCATTGTGTACTGCTGGAACAAGTGGTTAACAGGAACCTCGCCCTTAGTGTAGTCGTGCATTGGGCTCTTGAGGAAGAAGCTCAAGAAGCGCTGTATGCCGTACTTGCCTGCGCGTGCTGCCAAGTCGCTCAACAATACCAAGTCGAGGCAAAGAGGAGCGGCAAGGATAGAGTCGCGGCAAAGGAAGTTAATCTTAATCTGCATTGGATAGCCCATCCAGCCAAAGATATCGATGTTATCCCAGCCTTCCTTGTTATCGTTGCGTGGAGGATAGTAGTTGATACGCACCTTGTGATAGTAGTCTGTGTACAAGTCAGGCTGCTTCTCTGGAACAAGGATTGACTCCAAAGTAGAAAGCTTTGAAACCTCCTTTGTGCGGAAGTTAGCTGGCTCGTCGAGTACAAGACCGTCGCGGTTGCCAAGGATATTTGTTGAGAACCAACCAGAAAGACCAAGGCAGCGAGTGCCGATGATTGGAGCGAAACCGCTCTTTACAAGAGTCTGTCCAGTCTTGAAGTCCTTACCTGCGATAGGCAGCTTAGTCTGCTCTGCCAACTCCCACATTGCTGGGATGTCGACTGTTGTGTTAGGAGCACCCATGATGAATGGAGCGCCTTCCTTCAATGCTGCATAAGCGTAGCACATAGATGGAGCAACGTGCTCAGTATCGTTAGCCTTCATTGCAGCCTCGAGCGAAGCAACAGTTGCGTGAATCTTCTCATCAACCGGAACATACACCTCGGTAGATGCAGCCCAAAGAACTACGATACGGTCGCAGTTGTTATCAGCCTTGAACTTGCGGATATCAGCACGAATCTGCTCTGCCATATCCATGCGGTCCTTACAATCCTTTACGTTGTTGCCATCAAGACGCTTAGCGTAGTTCTTGTCGAATGCTGCCTTGAAAGGAACAATCTTCTCCAATTCGTCCTTTACCGGATTGATATCTTTTTCTTTCAGTACCTCGCAGTTGATTGCCGATTCATAAGCGTTAGCAGGATAAACATCCCATGCACCGAAAACGATGTCGTTAAGACTTGCGATAGATACGATGTCGCCGTACTTCTTGTACTGCTTGTCGGCACCCTTGCCCACGCGAATCTTGTCATACTGAGTCATTGAACCTACAGGCTTTGCCAAGCCTTTGCGGGCCATCAAGACGCCCGTCATAAAGGTTGAGGATACAGCTCCCAAACCTACAACCATCACACCAAGTTTACCGGTGGCTGGCTTTACATTTTGATTTGCCATTTATTTTTATATCTTTTTAGAAAACTTTTTTTGAGGTTTAAGTTTTTACCGATGCAAATGTATTAAATTTGAGCGTAACTGAGCAACTTTTGGCATTAAATCTTCAAAATATCTTCATATTAAAGATTATTTTGAGAGAACAAAGTTCCTTTTTGCACAAAAAAAGCGAGTTATTAGCCAAATATCACATTATCAAACCAGTTTTTGTCCTGCAAATATACGCGAGCCGTGTATTTCGACTTGTCGTGCTCGGGAACAAGAGGAATGTATTCCAACTCTTTATCGTTAGGAATAAAATTGTTGTAATGGATATCGAATCTTTCGGCATTCGTTATCCATCGGCTTTTCAGTTCGTGCGCCAAGATGCCCATGTTGTTGCGAAGGTTTACCTCTACGCACGGATGCAGAAAGTCGCCCTTCTCATAATCCCTCACAATCATCATGTCAACTCCCAAGACTCCATTATAGTAAGGTGCAATCAGATTGCGCACATTCTCCTCGACTACCTTGCGTACAGTACGGATTTTATCAACGTCTACGCCTAAGATATAGCACATATAGTCCTCAATCTCCTTGTCGGTCATCAAAACATTGCCCTGATAAGTGCCTTGGTTGGCTGTATCGAACTTGGAATATCCCAAGAAAGAGACCTTTCCTTCAGACACCTTGAACTCTAACGCATAATCGCCGAATTTATTATACAGAGGCTCAACGATACAGCATCCCTGCTTCTCGATGACATTGTTTACCCAGCCCTTCACCTTCTCGGTTATATTCGTACTGTAGCAGTAGTTCAAGCCCTTTCCGCTGCTCGACCACGGCATTTTCATCATCACACCTTCGTATTTCTCTGCCAACGGGAAGAACTCTTCGAGACTGGTGATTACGAACGACTCGCCTACGCAGAAATCACGACCTATGGCATCGGCAACCAAAGGCAGCATCTTTACCGCCACACGACGGCTCGAAAGGTTGCGGATGCCTTCGAGTTTCTCTTCGGATGGGAGCATTGACTGCGGAACGCCCCATTTCTCGAACTTACGCTTGATGTAGCCGTCCCAACCCCACGGAGCAAGTTCGGCATTGTCAACGTCAATGGAAAGCCGGCTGCAAACATTCTTGAACGGTTCTTTGAAAGAAGCAAAGCAGACGCCCTCGCCCACCTTCTTCTTCACCTTATTATATATATAATCGCGGAAAATCTCAGTCCTCTCAACCGAATCGACGATGACAATATCGCCCGGCTCGGCAATCCACGTTGGCAGGAACGACAAATCGTTTGCCATCTTGCGAATAACAGCCGGTGGCAGAAAGCTCGACTTATTGTCTGCCAGAGCCATATCGTGCTCAGGATTAAATACAAGTATCTTCATAATACAACAATAATGGATACAAAATTAACATTTTTTGCATAAATACAACCAAAAATATACAGCAATAAAAAAAATCAAGATTTTTGCAAAGTCAAGTTTGCAAATTTATATTTTTTACCTATCTTTGCAGTCAATTACAAAATAAATCGAATGGATGCTTTCTATAGAACCCATGCTTATTTGATTGAGCACACCAACGCTCCCGTACACAGGGCATTGATGGACGAGATTAACTGGGACGACCGTCTGATTGGCATTAAAGGCAGCAGAGGAGTTGGCAAGACAACATTCCTTTTGCAGTATGCCAAGGAGAAATTCGGCAACGACCCATCGTGTCTCTACATCAATACCAACAACTTCTATTTTCAGGGCCGAGGAATAGCCGATTTTGCAGGCGACTTCGTCAGAAAGGGCGGAAAAGTACTGCTTATCGACCAAGTATTCAAGCAGCCCGAATGGAGCAAGGAACTGCGTAAGTGCTATGATCTATACCCACAGCTAAAAATCATTTTCAGCGGTTCGTCGGTAATGCGTCTGAAGGACGAGAACCCCGAACTGAACGGAATCGTAAAGAGTTATAACCTAAGAGGATTTTCATTTCGTGAATTCATCAATCTCCAGACAGGAAACAACTTCCCGTCGTACACCCTTGAGGAGATACTGAACAACCACGAGCACATCATAAAGTCGATACTCCCGAAGGTTAGGCCTCTCGATTATTTTCAGGATTACCTGCATCACGGATTCTACCCATTCTTTCTTGAAAAACGCAATTTCTCGGAGAATTTGCTCAAGACAATGAACATGATGGTGGAAGTGGACATTCTGCTCATTAAACAAATAGAGCTGAAATATTTGTCTAAAATAAAAAAATTACTATATTTGCTCGCAGTAGACGGTCCGTCGGCTCCAAACGTAAGCCAGCTTGCTAACGACATTGAGACATCGCGAGCTACTGTGATGAACTATATCAAATATCTTGCCGATGCGAGACTGATAAACATGGTCTACCCAGAAGGTGAGGGTTTCCCAAAGAAACCAGCCAAGATAATGATGCACAACACAAACCTGATGTATGCCATCTACCCAATCAAAGTAGAGCAGCAGGATGTTCTTGAAACCTTTTTTGTAAACACTATGTGGAAAGACCATAAAGTGTACAAGGGCGACAAGGGAGCCTCTTTCATCGTTGACGGTGAGTACAGGTTCCGCATAAGCACAGAGAGCAACAGGCTCAAGCCGCATCCGAACATCATCTATGCACAGCACCCTACTGAGATTAGCCGTGGCAACCAGATTCCGCTATGGCTCTTCGGGTTCATGTACTAATGGATAAAGACAAAAAGTTGAGGATAATCAATTTACTAATAATAATTTAATCAAATTATGGCTAAAGAAAAAAAATTTATCACTTGTGATGGTAACCAAGCCGCTGCACATATCGCGTATATGTTCACAGAGGTAGCTGCCATCTACCCTATCACTCCATCATCTCCAATGGCGGAGCATGTTGACGAGTGGGCAGCTCAGGGCCGCAAGAACTTGTTCGGCGACACTGTATCTGTTCAGGAAATGCAGTCAGAGGCTGGTGCTGCTGGTGCAGTACACGGTTCTCTTCAGGCTGGTGCACTTACAACTACATTCACTGCTTCACAGGGTTTGTTGTTGATGATTCCAAATATGTACAAGATTGCCGGTGAGTTGCTTCCATCTGTATTCCACGTATCTGCGCGTACAGTTGCATCTCACTCTCTTTGTATCTTTGGTGATCACGGTGATGTTATGGCTTGCCGCCAGACTGGTTTCGCTATGCTTTGCGAGGGTTCTGTTCAGGAGGTTATGGACCTTTCAGCTGTTGCTCACCTTGCAGCACTCGAGGCTCGCGTTCCATTCATCAACTTCTTCGACGGTTTCCGTACTTCTCACGAGTACCACAAGATCGAGATGATTGAGGAGGACGATGTTAAGGGTCTTATCGATCAGAAGGCTCTTGCTGAGTTCCGTTCACGCGCTCTTTCTCCAGAGCACCCACAGGCTAAGGGTATGGCTGAGAACCCTGAGACATTCTTCGCACACCGCGAGAGCTGTAACCGCTTCTACGATGCTGTTCCTGCAATCGTTGAGAAGTACATGGCTGAGATGTCTAAGATTACTGGCCGCGAGTACAAGCCATTCACTTACTACGGTGCTGCTGATGCAGACCGCGTAATCATCCTTATGGGTTCTGCTACTGAGGCAGCTCGCGAGGCTATCGACTACATGACAGCTAAGGGCGAGAAGGTTGGTATGGTTTCAGTACACTTGTACCGTCCATTCTCAGTAGAGCGCTTGCTTGCTGCTGTTCCAAAGACTGCTAAGAAGATTGCTGTTCTTGACAGAACTAAGGAGCCGGGTGCTAACGGCGAGCCTTTGTATCTTGACGTAAAGGATGCATTCTATGGCCAGCCAAATGCTCCAGTTATCGTTGGCGGTCGCTACGGTCTTGGTTCATGCGACACTACTCCAACAATGATTACTGGCGTATTCGAGAACCTTGCATTGCCACAGCCTAAGGATCACTTCACTGTAGGTATCAACGATGACGTAACATTCACTTCACTTCCTGAGAAGGTTGAGATTCCTATGGGTGGTGCAGGTATGTTCGAGGCTAAGTTCTTCGGTCTTGGTGCCGACGGTACTGTAGGTGCTAACAAGAACTCAGTTAAGATTATCGGTGACAACACTAACAAGCACTGTCAGGCTTACTTCTCTTACGACTCTAAGAAGTCTGGTGGTTTCACTTGTTCACACCTTCGTTTCGGTGACAACCCAATCCGTTCAACATATCAGATTAAGACTCCAAACTTCGTTGCTTGCCACGTTCAGGCATACCTTCGTATGTACGATGTAACTCGTGGTTTGCAGAAGAACGGTCAGTTCTTGTTGAACACAATCTACGAGGGACAGGAGTTGATCGACTTCCTTCCAAACAACGTTAAGCGTTACTTCGCACAGAACAACATCACAGTTTACTATATCAACGCTACTAAGATTGCTCGCGAAATCGGTCTTGGTAACCGTACTAACACAATCCTTCAGTCAGCATTCTTCCGCATCACTGAGGTTATCCCAGTTGAGTTGGCAGTAGAGCAGATGAAGAAGTTCATCGTTAAGTCTTACGGCAAGAAGGGTGAGGATGTTGTAAACATGAACTACGCTGCTGTTGACCGCGGTGGTGAGTACCAGACATTGGCTGTTGACCCAGCATGGGCATCTCTTCCAGATGACGAGCCAGTTAAGCGCGACGAGCCAGAGTACATCACTAACATCGTTCGTCCTATCAACGCACAGGCTGGCGACTTGCTTCCAGTTTCTGCATACAAGGGCATCGAGGATGGTACTTGGGAGCAGGGAACTGCTGCATACGAGAAGCGCGGTGTATCTGGTCTTGTTCCTGTATGGAATGCTGAGACTTGTGCACAGTGTAACTCTTGTGCATACGTTTGTCCTCACGCTTGTATCCGTCCATTCGTTATGACCGACGAGGAGGCTGCTGGCGTAAACGGCGCATCTCTTGAGATGAAGGCTCCTGCTGCATTCAAGGGCATGAAGTTCCGTATTCAGGTAGGCGTTATGGACTGCTTGGGCTGCGGTAACTGTGTTGACGTATGTCCTAAGAAGGATGCAGAGGCTTTGAAGATGGTTCCATTCGACCCATCATCAGAGGACGCTGTTAAGGAGGCTAACAACTGGAACTACTGCGTAAAGAACGTTAAGTCTAAGCAGGATCTTGTTGACGTTACTTCTAACCCACGTATGAGCCAGTTCGCTACTCCATTGTTCGAGTTCTCAGGTGCTTGCTCTGGTTGTGGTGAGACTCCATACGTTAAGTTGATTTCTCAGTTGTTCGGCGACCGCGAGATGGTAGCTAACGCAACAGGTTGTTCTTCAATCTACTCAGGTTCTATCCCATCAACTCCTTACACTAAGAACGAGAAGGGTCAGGGTCCAGCATGGGCTAACTCATTGTTCGAGGACTTCTGCGAGTTCGGTATGGGTATGGTTCTTGCAAACAAGAAGATGAAGGCAAGAATCCAGCGTTTGTTGGAGGAGATGATTGCTTCTGACAAGACTTCAGAGGCTTACAAGGAGGCTGCTAAGGAGTGGATTGCTGGTCAGAACGACGCTAAGGCAAGCCGCGCTGCTGCCGACAAGTTGATTCCTGAAATCAAGGCTGGTGCAGCTGCTGGTTGCGCTGTATGCGCTCAGCTCGAGGAGCTTTCTCACTTCTTGACTAAGCGTTCACAGTGGATCATCGGTGGTGACGGTGCATCTTACGATATCGGTTACGGCGGTCTCGACCACGTTCTTGCATCTGGCGAGGATGTTAACATCTTCGTTATCGATACTGAGGTTTACTCTAACACTGGTGGTCAGTCATCTAAGGCTACTCCACTTGGTGCAATCGCTCAGTTCGCTGCTGCAGGTAAGAGAGTACGCAAGAAAGACCTTGGTTTGATGCAGGCTACTTACGGTTATGTTTACGTTGCACAGGTTGCTATGGGTGCTAACCCTGCACAGTGCTTGAAGGCATTCCGCGAGGCTGAGTCATACAACGGTCCTTCATTGATCATCGCTTACGCTCCATGTATCAACCACGGCTTGAAGGCTAAGGGCGGCATGGGTAAGAGCCAGGCTGAGGAGGCTAAGGCTGTTGAGTGCGGTTACTGGCACTTGTGGCGCTTCGACCCAAGATTGGCAGAAGAGGGCAAGAACCCATTCCAGCTCGATTCTAAGGCTCCTAACTGGGATAACTTCCAGGCATTCCTCGAGGGCGAGGTTCGTTACTTGTCAGTAAAGAAGGCTTACCCAGCAGAGGCTCAGGAGTTGTTCGATCAGGCAAAGAAGTGCGCTCAGGAGCGTTACGCAAGCTATGTTCGTATGAGCAAGATGGATTACTCAGAGCCAATCATCTAATCTCTGACAATTCCAGAATAAATATAAAGGCTGCATCTTCAGAAGGTGCAGCCTTTTTTGATTGAAATAATTTATTTCTTATTATGATTCAATATTTTTTTCAACGTCTCAAATGGAAGGAACAGACACGTATTGGAATCGGCATAATAGATTATCTGCCCCTCAAGCGCGGAGCTTACAACACTTGTTTGTTTCATATTGCCCCTGTAAAGCAAGAAATTGCAGATATCTGTTGCGGTGATGTATGGATTGTCGGGAGTATGAGAATGCAATAAAGTTTCAACAGGCTTTCCCGAATCATCTACAGTCTTCATAGCCAAAAGCGACTTGTGATACCGTCTGAAGCACAACGCATTGCCTTCGTTGTCAAAATCGATTGAATAGTCGTTTCCAAACGGAATGGTGTTATGATGCATCGTGCCCTGAAGAATATACAATCTAATGACGTTGTCGTTGATGCGTACAAAATCGAAGTTTGGACCGCCACAATTTTTGTCGTAACCAATTTGTTCGCCATATTTTTCCAATCCGTTTTTGAGCATAAGCATTTTCAAAGCGAGGCGACTACGTTCTTCCTTTCTTATAGGACGTTTGTCGTACGAAACCATCATCTTTCCGTTCTGAATATTATAGCACATTTCGAAAACACAGTTTTTCTGCTCATGGTCAAAAAACACAACTCCCCAAGAATCTTTTGTTGGCTGCCAGATAATACTTCTGCCAATGGACTCTCTACCATAATGTACCAACATGGAGTCGGTAGATATCCAGTTTACACGCTCGGCATGATACAGATTGTAGCCCTCTTCGCAAATGCTATCGAGTTTTGCCTGAATAACCTCAAGAGGCGGACGTTTAGGTTTCTTAGGTTTACCTTCCTTGCATTTAGCAAACGAAGAGAAGCACATTGCCGCAACAGCAACGAACGACAGTCTTAGAAAATGTCTTGTATTAGTCATAATGGTTTTATAAAGATTTGATTTACACTATATTAGAATTCAGAAACTGTATTTTTACAAGCGTAAAATTTCAGTTAAGGACAAAATCACTAACAAAAATACAATAAAAACGTCACCAAAGCCTGTACTTTATCTAATTTTTTACTACTTTTGCACAGAATAATCTAATATCTTACAATGCCAAACAGCATTAAAAAATAAAATAAACTAAAATGAAAAAATTGTTTTTATACCTATTGGCACTTCCGCTGACATTCATGTCGTGCAGCGACGACTCAGAAGATTTTATTGAGGAGAATCAAGTGTTTGAGAAAATCTCATATACGAGTGATTATCAGCAGTTACAGACTTACCAAACCGTGGTTATCAACAGCGAGAAGGAATATCAAGACTTTGTCAGTAAATATATAGATACTTCCAGTCAAACTCCAAAAAGAAGCAAAGTTAACTTCTCGAAGAAATCCATAATAATGGTATATGGAGCATCAAACAAAGGCATAGATGATATTGAGAGGAAATTGGAAAAACATGACAATGACTATTATATAGACATTACAGTAATTCAGGATTTGACATATCCTATAATAGGCTGGTACGTTGGCTATACTGTTCCGAAAATAACCAACGAGAAGGTAAACGTAAACGTTCGCTACGAATAAAGAAATCTGATTTCATCATAAAGAAAGACTCACAATCGCACAATGCTTGATGATTGTGAGTCTTTTTTCTTGCCTAAAACAAAGAGCCTCAGCAGAGAGACGCAAAACCGAACAAGAAGCAAGCAAAGCGTCTGGTATGCAGAACAAATGCAACAATATTCATCTTTACAAGTTTTTATCCCTATTTTTGGGGATATCCAACAATAAAATCACTATTTTTAATGATTGATACATTGTTTTTATCGAAATAATTTTGCAAACAAATTCAGAAAGATGGTAAAAGGATACATATCAGCGGAAATTTCGGAATAAAAAACAATGAAGAAAACTAACCCTCAGACAGGCAAAAAGAAAGGAAAGGCAAGATGGCGTTCAACGCACAAATGGATTGGCTTGGTATTTTCTGTTTTCATTATTGTATTCTGCTTCAGCGGAATTATACTGAATCACCGTCGGCTTTTCTCGACCTGCGAGGTTAGCAGATGGTGGATGCCCTCGAACTATCATATTAAAGACTGGAACCAGAGCGTGATAAAAGGCACTCTGCCAACAGACAGCAACCGCATAATTGCCTACGGACAAGCCGGAATATGGCTTACAGACCGCGACTTCGGGAACTGGCACGACCTGAACAAAGGCTTGGACAAAGGCATTGATAACCGCAAGATAACAAACATTGTAAGAACTGGCGACGGCACTCTGTGGTGCTCTGCCCTCTACGATGTTTACAGATACGACAAGACTAACAAATGTTGGGGCAAGGTTACGCTGCCCGGGAACAACGAGCGTGTGAGCGACATTGCACTGCGCGGAAGCGACACGATAGTCGTTGCCACTCGCTCGGAGATATACGAGGCTGTTGCGCCAAGCTACAACTTCGCTCTGCGCAGGCTTAAAACGCCCGAAGGACACAGCAGCAAGGTAACGCTGTTCAAGACATTCTGGATGCTTCACAGCGGCGATATGTTTGGACTGGCAGGACGGCTGTTTGTCGATTTCATAGCTGTTGCGATAATCTTCCTCTGCATCTCGGGCATTGTTTTCTTTGTGCTCACCAACTCGGTTAAGCACCTAAGCAAACAGGCAAAAAACGGTTCGGCAGAGAAAGCCGAAAGACTAAAAGAAACGATAAAGACATACGCCGGCTGGATGAGGTGGAACGTGAAATGGCACAACAAACTGGGCGTTTGGCTGATAGTGTTCACGCTGATACTTTCGGTCACGGGCATGTGCCTGCGTCCGCCACTGATGATTCCGCTGGTAATGACAGAAATCTCGCCAATACCCGGCTCTGCCCTATCGGGCGAAAACGCGTTCTACGACAAAATGAGAGGCATAAGATGGGACGCAAATTTGCAGAAGTGGATTCTGGGAACGAGCGAAGGATTCTACATAGCAGACAAGGACTTCTCTTCAGCACCCAAGAAGATGAAAGGTGCTCCGAAAGTAAGTCCGATGGGAATAAACGTGTTCTGCAAGAATCCCGACAACGACGGCGAGTGGCTGATAGGCTCGTTCAACGGTCTGACAAGATGGAATCCGGCAACGGCAGAACAGACCGACTGGTTCACCGGCAAAGCCCCGGTTGTACCGAAAGGCATTCCGATTGCGAGCCACGCCGTTACGGGCTTTACGGCAGACATGAAGGGCAAGACTCCGGTGGTGTTCGAATATTCGGCTGCACCAAACATAAAGATGCCCGAGATGCCCGATGTACTGAGAAATCAGCCTATGTCGTTGTGGAACTTCGCACTCGAGTTGCATGTGGGCAGATGCTATGAGCCGTTTCTGGAGTCGATGCTATCGGTTCTGTTCGTATTCATCAGCGGACTTCTGCTGACGCTCGTGCTCGTTTCGGGATACATCATCAGAATAAAGACAAAGAAAAAATCACTTAATTATTAAACATTTATAAAATAACAGAAAAATTATGAGACTCAAAAGTTTTATTACAATGATGTTCGCATCTGTTGCGCTGTTGGTTGGTACAACTTCATGCGGTGATGACGATGACGACAAGGTAGTATCAGTAGCCGAGGCAATGGCAGGCGAATACAATGGCGACCTCGGCATAAGCGTGATGGGTACTGAGGTGAAGAGCGAAGGCACTTTCAAGGTAATAAAGGCAGACGGCACTCACATCGACCTTACATTGCCGGCAGCAGGCGAAGGCGCAATGGCTCTGCCATCGCTCGACGTAAAGAACATTCAGACTACAGCCGAGACCGAAATCACCGTTGGCGACCAGAAGGTTAAGGCTTACACAGCCACCCTCGACAGTTATTCTGGCTCAATTACAGTAAACGGCGAGGAGAAGGCCTACACCATCACAAACCTTTCGGTAGCCGTTACAGGCAACGCCTGCGTTGTTACTTACACTCTGAAGTATGGCAAGATGCCAATGGAAATGGAAGCAACGTTCCAGGGAACAAGAAAGTAAAGATATTTCATAGATGAAATCAAGGCTTATTATTTTGATTCTGTCCGTCAGCATGGCTTCGACTGTGCTGGCGGCCAGTCATGTTATTAAGGGTAAAATCACGAGCGCAAGCGGCGAGCCTCTGCCCGGCTCAAACATAACGGTGAGGGGCACGAAGAATTTTGTTACGACCGCTGATGCTAACGGAAACTACAAGATTGAGGTTGGAAGCAACAAGTCTTACAAGATAACGGTATCTTACGTTGGATATGTAACACAGACATTCAACGTATTGGTAAACAACGGCGATGTGGACAAGAACGTAAAGATGGTCGAAGACGAGCACTCGCTCGACCAAGTAGTGGTTACGGCAACACACACCGCCAAGGCTCTGAAAGATGTGCCCGTGGTTACGCGCCTCATCACCCTGTCGGATATTCAGAAGGTTGATGCTACCAACATTCAAGACATGCTTACGCAAGAACTTCCGGGACTGGAGTTCGGCTTGGCTATGAGTCAGGAAACATCGCTTAACATGAGCGGATTTGGCGGCAACGCAGTATTGTTCCTTGTCGACGGCGAACGAATGGCTGGCGAGACAATGGACAATGTTGACTACAACCGAATGAACCTTGACAACGTGGGCAGAATAGAGATTGTGAAGGGCGCATCATCAGCCCTCTACGGCTCGAATGCCGTTGGAGGAGTTATAAACATCATAAGCCGCGAGAATACCGAGCCTTGGACGGCAAACGTAAACTCGCGCTACAGTTCGATGGGAAACGAATGGCGCAACGGCGCGAACTTCTCTCTGAACAAAGGAAAATGGAACTCGCAGACAAATTTTCAGCATACAGATATCGAGCCAATTACGCTCTCTGCCGGAATATCATCGTCAGAAAAAGCACTGGCAATTCTGCAAGGCAAGACGGTTGACGAGGACAAATCGGACATCAAGCGCCTGTACGGTCAGGAGACATTCAACGTTAAGGAACGGCTCACATTCAACGCAAGCGACAGACTGAAATTCGTGGCTCGCGGCGGATATTTCTTCCGCGACAGTCAGCGCGACACATACAGCTATCACTTCAATGCCTACAGCGCAGGTCTGAAGGGGCGTTACACGGCGGCTAACGGCAGCAATCTCGAAGTGTCGTATGCCTTCGACCAATACGACAAGGCAAACTTCGACACCAGCGGAAAGCGCACTCACGACCACGACTACAGCAACATTCAGCACGTTGGCCATGCCATCTACAACCATCTGCTTGGCAAGAACACACTTACGGTCGGAGCGGATTTCATGCACGACTATCTTACTACATACCAGTTTCTGAACAATGCCGAGAACTCGCAGAACAATGCCGACGGATACGCACAGTTCGACTACAATCCAACGCAGAAGATGAACATCGTCGGAAGTCTGAGATACGACTATTTCTCGGCATCCGACAATCAGTCTGTCACCGCCCGACTCGCCGCCGTGTACAAACTCAAGCATCTGACGCTAAGAGCCAACTACGCCAGCGGATTCCGCGCTCCGTCGCTCAAAGAGATGTACATGCACTACGACATGGGCAACATGGGTTACATGATAATAGGAAATCCCGACCTCTCGCCCGAGAAGAGCAACAACTACAACATTGCCGTAGAGCATAACGGAAGCGTGAAGAACGGCAGCATCATCGACGGAAACTACAACATAACGCTGATGGGCTACTGCAACGTGTTCGACAAGCGCATAACAACAGTTGAGCGATATTGGGTTGTAGATGCCAGCAAGGCCGAAGGCGGATTTCAGATTACTGCCGACGACAAGCATCTTACATCGCACGAAACGGCCGATGACATAACATACAAATACACAGCCGACGACGGAACGGTAAAAGAGGCTCTGAGCAGCGCACTCTACTGGAACGAGGACGGCGTGAAGGTTTACGGGCTTGAACTGAGCGCGAAATACAACTTCGACTTCGGTCTTGGACTGAAATACAACTACTCGTACATGCACGAGAGCGGAAACGTGGTAGACAGCCAGTTCACTCAGCCACGCTCGCACTCTATGACGTGGAGCGCCGACTACGAGCACCGCTTCAGCAAAAACTACAAGGCAAGCATCACACTATCGGGACGCGCCCTCGGAGCTCCGCAGTCGGGACGCAAGGATGTTGAGCAGGGCTACTCAATATGGAAATGCATGATTCAGCAGCACATCATGAAAGGCATAAAGCTGAACTTTGCCGTAGACAACCTGTTCAACTACGTTCCGAAAGCCTATCACTACAACTCTCCGCTCACAACAGGAAGAAACTGGAGCGTGGGACTATCGCTTAACATTGACAGATTTTTTGAGAAATAACATATTGCAACAATGAAATTATCCGAGAAAGCAAAACGCATTTGGAAATGGATAGGACTGGCAGTGCTGACACTTACGGTCATCGCTGCCTTAACAGCCGTATGGAACACATGGTTCGGCCGCACTCGCATCGCCTTCGTAAACTATCAGGTTACAACGCTTGGCGAGATAAGCAAGGCTAACGACAATCCGTTTATCAAGATTGAAGAACTGCCGCTCGACAAACTCGACGACATTGACGACTACGACATGGTATTCGTAAACGCCATGGGCATTCGCCTTACCGAGGAACAGCGCGACAAGATTCAGATGGCTGGCTGGACGGGAACGAACATCCTCACAACGATGGCTACAAATCCCGACAACTACATCATAAGCGTAGACAGCATAACAGCCGACACCATAAACACTTATCTGCGCGGAGCAAGCCGACAGAACTATCGCTCGATGCTCAACTACATCCGCACAAATGTTGACAAGAAAATCATCTTCTGCGGAGACATCGACGCCGCCACTCCATCGCCAACCGGAATGTTCTCTCATCCAAACATCGACCATCCCGACGATGAGGACGTTTACTTCGAGAACATCAAGGATTACGAGGCATATCTGCAAAAGCACAATCTGGTTAAGAAAGATGCTCCGCGCGTAATAGTAACCGGCGCGATGGGCAATCCGAACGAACTGGTTCTCGCCCTCGAAAAGAGCGGAAACACGGTTTACTGCGTAAACGGAATGTTCGTCAGATTTCTGAAGATGATAGAGGCTGAACGCCCCGACATGAAGTTCAACGCGGTGGTGAACCTTGCCCACGGCAGACTTGGCGACAAGGCTGTTGAATGGCTGGCGCAGCAGAACATTCCGCTGTTCGGAACGCTCAACGTTAATCGCCTCACATCCGAATGGGAAGAGGACAAGCAGGGAATGCAAGGCGGCTTTATGAGCCAGAGCATAGTAACGCCCGAGATTGACGGTGCAATACGACCTTACGTTATCTTCGGACAGCGGATAAACAAGGAAGGGCTGCACGAGGCTTACACCATTCCCGACAGACTTGACAAGTTCGTAAAGACCGTTAACAACTACATCGCGCTCCAGAAGAAGGCGAACAAAGACAAGCACATTGCCATCGTCTACTTCAAAGGTCCGGGCGAGCAAGCTCTCTCGGCTTCGGGACTCGATGTTGTGCCATCGCTCTACAACATGCTCAAGCGACTTCAGAGCGAGGGCTACAACACAAGCGGACTGCCATCTTCGGTAACCGATTTTCAGAAGATTATCATGAAGAAGGGAGCGCCGATAAGCGACCTCAGCATCATCGAGCAGCACCCCGACACGGTGGTAAGAATACAGTTCGGCAACATCGCGCTTCTGCCCCAGCCTCTTGCGGGACATGGCGACAACACGTTCCAGATTGTTCACGGAACGGATTCAGACCCTGTAAAGGAATTTCAGAATGCCTATTTCTGGATTCAGAATACTTTCAAGGCCGATGCCATGATACATTTCGGCACGCACGGAGGACTTGAATTCACTCCGCGCAAGCAGGTGGCACTATCGAGCAACGACTGGCCCGACAAACTTGTAGGAACAATTCCGCACTACTATCTTTACACCATCGGCAACGTGGGCGAGGCTCTCATTGCCAAGCGACGCACATACGCAGGCATTCAGAGCCACATAACGCCGCCGTATCTCGAAAGCAATCTGCGAAACACATACAAATCGCTTACCGATGCCATTCAGACTTACGAAAAATCGCCTTCGGATGCGGCATCAATAGCCGTAAAGAAGATTGCCGTAGGCATGGGAATACATCGCGACCTCGAAATGGATTCTATCCTTACAAAGCCGTGGACAGCCGACCAGATTGCAAAGGTTGAGCACTTTGGCGAGGAGATTGCCAACGAGAAGATTGTCGGTCAGCTGTACACGCTCGGCGAGCCTTACGAGGCAAAGCGCATAGAATCGACCGTCTATGCCATGTGTACCGACCCAATAGCATACAGCATGCTTAGCCTCGACAAGCAACTGAAGCGCGCCAAGGGCGATGCCGAGAAGCACAAGGCTTTCTTCACATCGCAGTATCTCAATCCAGCCAAGGCTCTCGTTGGCAGACTTCTCAACGGCTCGGCTGCGGTTAGCGATGCCTTCATCTGCCACACCGCCGGAATAACTCAGCAGCAACTCGACAAGGCTCGCGAGATTGAAAACTCACAAAACAATCCGTCGGACATGATGTCGATGATGATGGCAATGATGGGCAGCGACGACAAGGACAAGAGCGGCAGAAAACCATCGAAGCCGGAAGCCGCATCAAAGGCCGAAAAGAAGCCCGATGCCGAAGCCATGAGAAAGATGAAGGAAGCCGGAAAGGGCATGGACCCAAAGAAGGCTCTGCAAATGGCAAAGATGGCCGGAGCAAGCCCCGAGGCTCTGAAGAAGATGGCTGCCGCAATGGGACTTGGCACAAACAGCACGAAGAACGACAACGTAAGCGGCATGATGGCAAAAATGGCAGCCATGAAGAAGTCGTACACCAAGGAAGAAACGTATCTTGCCAACGCCATAATGGAGGTTGAGCGCACGCTGAAGAACGTGAAAGCATACAAGCAGCAGCTTCTCGACGCGCCAAGGCACGAACTGGCATCTATGATGAATGCCCTGAACGGCGGATATACTCGCCCAAGCAGCGGAGGCGATGTCATAGCAAATCCTCGCGCCCTTCCAACTGGCTGCAATCTGTACGGAATAAACGCCGAAGCCACTCCAACCGAGCAGGCTTGGGAGAAGGGAAAGATGCTTGCCGAAAATACGATAAAGATGTATCGCGAGCGTCATCACGACTCCATTCCGCGAAAGGTTTCGTTCACCTTCTGGTCGTCCGAATTTATCGAGACTGGCGGAACAACCATGGCTCAGGCATTCTATCTGCTCGGCATCGAACCCGTTCGGGATGCCTTCGGGCGTGTTACCGACATCCGCCTCATTCCGAGCAATGAACTCGGGCGTCCGCGCATCGACGTGGTTATTCAGACATCAGGACAGTTCCGCGACATTGCGGCATCGCGTCTGTATCTTCTAAACCGTGCCGTACAGATGGCTGCCGAGGCAAAAGGCGACAAGTTCGAAAACATGGTGAGCGAGGGCGTCAAGGAATCTGAACGCGCCCTAACCGAATCGGGAATTTCGCCTAAAGATGCCCGCGAGATGTCTACATTCCGCATCTTCGGCGGACTGAACGGCGGATACGGCACGGGCATTCAGGAGATGGTTCAGCAAGGCAGCAGTTGGAAGACCGAAGATGAGATTGCCAACACCTACATCAACAACATGTCGGCCTTCTACGGCTCTGAAGAATATTGGGAGAAGGCTTCGAAAGTGGCTTTCAAGGCAGCCCTGACGCGCACCGATGCCGTGGTTCAGCCGCGCCAGTCAAACTCGTGGGGCGCACTATCGCTCGACCATGTTTACGAGTTTATGGGCGGAATGAATCTTGCCGTGCGCAACGTTACGGGCAAAGACCCCGACGCTTATCTGGCAGACTATCGCAACCGCAACAACAATCGCATGCAAGAGGTAAAGGAAGCAATCGGAGTTGAAAGCCGAACAACAATCTTCAACCCAACATACATCAAGGAGAAGATGAAGGGCGGCGCGAACGAGGCTTCTGAAATTGCCGACATCGTTGAGAATACTTACGGATGGAACGTAATGAAGCCTAAGGCTATCGACAACCAGATGTGGGAGAAAATCTACAGCGTCTACGTCAAGGACGAGATGAATCTGGGCATCGACAAGTTCATGAAAGAGAAGAATCCGGCAGCAATGGAGCAGATGGCTCACACAATGGTTCAGACCATTCAGAAAGGGTTGTGGAAAGCTTCGCCAGAGAAACTGAAAAGCCTTCAGAAACTGGAGCAAGACCTCCATGCCGAGGCTGAAGCCCGTATGCGCGAAAACATGGGCAAGGATAACAGCAACAACGGCACGGTTATGAAGAAAGAGACTCTCTCCGACTCTGCCGAGACAAGCACAACCATCGTTACGGCCTCGGTTGTAATAGCCTTCGCACTCGTTGCCTTTGCAATAATCGGCATAATTATCCGCAAGCGCCGCAAACAAGAAACCGAAGAGGAAGAATAATGGAAATAGTAGTTCTTGTACTGATGTTTCTGGTCATGTTCATGACATGGCTGAAACTGTCCTTCCTGAAAGCATGGCATATAGCAGTAATCTCTGCTGTATGCTCGCTTTTCATCGTGCTAACGTGGCGCATAGCCATTGAGCAAAGCCGAAACGAAATAAGCGAATGGCTCGGCAACCAGAGACTGATGCTCGACACATCGGTTGTGCTGACAATCGAAGTTCTGTGGCAGATGTGCTTCTGCCTTCTGTCGGGAAAACTGCTCTACGGCGAGAAGGTTGGCAGACGCACAATTTTCGCTTATCGTGTGCTCAGATTTTTTCCGGGCGTACTTATACTACCCGTACTGTTTTATGCGCTAATTCAGGCCGTATATGCCTTCACAGGGGTTAGTTTCTCGCTCGTTGCATGGACGATGGCGGCATTTGTCTTTCTTCTGATGCCTGCCGGAGCATACGCCATCCGCTTTCTGCTGCCCGAGAAACCGCTGAGGCTCGAGATTCTGTTTCTCTGCGCTTCGATGATTCTCATTCTCGGCATAATAGCCACGGTTAACGGTTCAACAACGTTCAAAGGTTCCGACCCGATAGAATGGGCGGCCTTGGGCACATTCGCGCTTATCGCCCTTGTATGCGGAACTGTCGGCTTTCTCATCAGACAATATAAAATCAAAAAATCAAACTAATAAACAATAAACATCATTATGGAAATAATTTCAGATATTCTCTACTGGATAAGCACAGGGCTGCTTGTTCCTGTAATCGTTGCACTTATCCTTCTTTTTCTGCGTTCGCTGCTCCTTATCGGCAGTTTCTTCGGACAGTATCTGGCAATACGCAAGTCGGCTGCACAGATAAGAAAGGCTCTTACAGGCATCACTTCTGAAAACATCGACAGCGTTACGGCAAATCTGCCCAAAAAGAGCGATATGCTTGTCGTTTCATTCGTAAAAAAGATGATTGAAAGCAAGGATAACTATGCTGAGGTAAAGCGTCTGCTTGCCGAGTTCGAGATTACAGCCGACAAGGACCTCGCAACGTGCAAGATGCTCTCGAAACTCGGTCCGATGCTCGGACTTATGGGAACTCTCATCCCTATGGGACCGGCTCTTGCAGGGCTTGCATCGGGCGACATCGAGTCTATGGCACGCAACATGCAGGTTGCCTTCGCAACAACAGTTACGGGACTGGTTGCGGCAGCCATCGGCTACGTTACTCAGCAGGTAAAGCAACGCTGGTATCTGCAAGACATGACCAATCTTGAATATCTTTCAGACATCCTAAAAAAGTAAAAATATGCGCCACAGACTGTTAAAGAATAACGAGGAAGACGACCCGATGTCTACGGTGTCAAACCTGTTCGATGTTGCAATGGTTTTTGCCGTCGCGCTGATGGTTGCACTGGTTACACGGTTCAACATGACCGAGATGTTCAGCACCGAGGACTTCACGATGGTTAAGAATCCGGGAAAGAAGAACATGGAGATTATAACCAAGGAAGGAAAACAGATAAACAAATACACTCCTTCCGAAGACCAGTCTTCGAAAGACGGAAACAAGGGAAAACGCGTAGGAGTTGCCTACCAACTCGAAAACGGCGAGATTATCTATGTTCCTGAATAATAACCCTCTCCTAAAAAAACGAGTTCACAGTCGCCCGTAAAAATGCGACTGTGAACTTCTAAAAAATCTAAAAACCTTTAAAATATTATTATCTTCGCGACAATTTCTTTACTTCATTCTCAACTTCATCGAGTTCCCACAGTATTGATTCCACTTTAACCAGATTTCCGTTCTGGTCAATAAGCCGATATGTTGGATAGCCTTGTACTCCAAGATATTTTTCGAGCAATTTTTGCTGTGCGTCGGGCAAATTATAATGCGCCACGTTTGCGCCCATAACATTGTACTCTTTTATTACATTCTTCCAGCCCTTTTCGTTCGAATTACTGGCAAAATACATAAACACCATATCGTACGGCTTCAGGCGCTTGTATTCTTCCTGCGACTTTGAAAGCAGCCGCTTGCAAGGACCGCACCATATTCCCCACACATCAATAAGAATTATCTTGCCCCTATAAGGCTTTGTAAGCGTATTCAGAATCTTCGCGCCGTCGGTTATGCCCTTAACGGCGTCCGACGATTTCAGACAGTCTGAGTCGAAAGCCATCTTGTCAAGACATTCATACTTATCGTTCATAGCATGAATATATTCGCGGCAGCCATCTGTCGAAATAAGCGAATCTACAAGGGCAAGGGTTTCTTTTTTTAATGGCTTGCTATCTGGTACAATCACCCATTTCAGATATTCTGAAAGAATAACATCGTGCACCGACTTGCCCACTCCACTGCATCTCATCTCCTCCGAAAAAGCCGTTATTCCTCTTCTTAGAAAGAACTCCGAGTAATTGTCGTCGAGCAGCTCGTTAATCTTCTGAACAAAGTCGTTTGTGTCGAATTCTCTTTCCAGCTGTCTCTGCTGAATGCCAGACACATTTTGCATTTTCTTCTGCAATGCCAGACTTGCGACATCATATTTCTCTGCAGCCTCCAAGTCGCTTGCCGATAGTTTCAAAATGCCGTTTTTCTCAGCCATCACAAGACATTCTTTTAGCGTCATTGTATCTTTCTCCCCAACTCGAGAAACAAATATTGAGCAATAATATTCTATCAATCCTCTGCCGTGCCAAGTTGCAGAGTAAGGCAATCGGACTTTTTCTAGATACTGTTTCTCTACTATTTTCAGATACTTGTCAGAAAAATCGCCATTTGCCACATCTTTACTCTTCATTAAGAAACGTGCTGCCGACACATATATATCATTCTCTCTAAGAGTCTTGTATCTGCCAGATAAGTTCGGATGCTTGGAAAATAATTCTGCCATTTTCTGAATTTCCTTATCAGTCTCATTCTTCACCTTCTCGAAGATATCGTCCAGGTGAAAATCCTTCAAATCTACAAATGGATCGGCAACCAAACCGGAAAATCCGTAGGATGCTATTTCGTTTTGCAGACGAACATCCTTGCCCATAAACAACTGTTTATCCTCCTTTACATCATACAAAAGAAAGTACGATTTATTAGGCTCTGCAATATTATATACAGAAAATTCAAAGCCACCGCATCTCAAACAATAAAACGTAGTATTCAGCACAGGCATACGCAAGCAAAATCTGCCTACAGAATCGAGCGGCACAACTATATCATCATCCGAGTCAATACACCCGCCGTCTTTTTTCAATCTAATTTCACGCACTCCTTCTGGCATGTTTCTTATCAAGCCCGAAATTGTTACGCTGTCGAGTTTACAATAGTTGTTATCGGCAATTTCTGTACGATTGTCCTTCTCAGGATAGTCGGGCATGGTCGACGATTTTATAAGGCTACATTCGGCCTTATCTGCGCCGACAGAAATCGTGCGAATGCCCGATTCGGCTGCACCAACGTTTACTTGTAGCGTATCGCCATTGTTTGCAGCACGCAAAACATAGCAATCCTTGTCATCGCTGCGCGAGACGACGTCCCAACACTTACTGTCGTAAATAACCTGATTGTCGACAAAGCCAACGAACCATTCGCCAGTCTTTTCGTTTCGCCAATAGGTATCCTCAATGCCACTTTGTCCACATCCGAAGAATGAAAAAATCACTATAACAGATGCTATTAGGATAATTTTTTTCATAGAAATGATTGTATTATATTTATATTATTTTAGTTCACGCCCAACTCCGCTTTCATAGCATCTCCCAAAATAAGGAAGAAAATGCGAAATCAATGACTATTTGGTATTATCTTTAAAAGTTACGAACGGAAAATCGACTTTTTCCTCGCGCTGGCAAAGATAGTATTTTTTCTAAACAGATTATCATTTAGAGCAATTTATTTTATTAAAACATTTCAGAATTGCGCCATTTTTAAGCATTTTTAACAAAAAAAGAGGCTGCATCCATAAAAATGCAGCCTCTCGTCTCTTTTCAAAAAACTGATATTATACGTTTTACAAACGCAATTTTTTCAGGAATCAAAAGTTATCAACGTGGATTTCGAAGAATGCCTGTGGATGATTGCAGACTGGGCACTCCTCTGGAGCCTTCTCGCCCACTACAATATGACCGCAGTTGCGGCACTCCCAAACCTTAACTTCGCTCTTTGCAAATACTTCCTGCATCTCCCCGTTCTTCAAAAGAGCACGGTAACGCTCCTCGTGACGCTTCTTGATGGCAGCAACCATACCGAACTAAGC
>JAEEGH010007249.1_pt1 | contig 26766 bp, 25 predicted proteins | sample 9134181 | NCBI WGS metagenome assembly JAEEGH01 (sample SAMN16246544, study PRJNA631951) | gut metagenome | biome: gut microbiome; feature: rumen; material: DP-attached | host: Bos | place: Iran: Karaj | collected 2018-10 | reverse complement strand
CTACGGAATAATAGCGGTACCCGGTGTCCCGGTCCACAATCTCCGGCGTGAGCAGGTCAATCTCCTCGTAATGCCTGAGCGCCCTCACGGTCACTCTGCCCAGGCGGGAAAACTCCCCGATTTTCAATTTGTTTTTACCCATAACAATTCGTGCACTTTTGTTATTCGCCGGCAAAGATAATACGTGCCGTAGGGTACGAGTCAAGAGAAAAGTTAAAAAACCTGCTTCGTTCTGATAAAATGCCCCTCCTGCGCGGCGGAAAAGGTGGCGATAGCCGCCGCGATGAAAACAGGAATCATAGACCAAAACATCGCCGGCGCCGTCAGGAAAAGCAGTAACCCGGTCAGTTTATTGGCCCATGTGTGAGGAAAACAGAATCGTTTGCAGACCACCAGCACTGAGATTTGGTTCACCACCTTGATGATGACAATTACTCCAGCCCAGATCCAAAGCCACGTGGGAATCTCAAGCACAGGCAACAAGCGGATGGCGCAGCAGGCCACGAATACGATGTCGGACACACTGTCCAAAATAGCCCCGGCTTTGGTTTCTGCATGGAGTTTCCTGGCCAGCCACCCATCAACCATATCACTGATGCCACAGAGCGCATAGAGCACCCAGAACGGCAATCCCGAAACATCGCAAAACAGCAGGCCGATGGAGCCTGCTATCCTGAACGCAGATATGTCATTCGGTAGGCGCTTCACGCTGAAACGGTTGATTCTTCCCATTCTTTCAGGAATGCGAGCTGTTTCGGTGTATGGAACCAATGCTCACCGTCTGGCATGATGGTAACTTGGCATCTGTACTCCCTAATGAAAACTCTTCCGACTTCCTCACTGACAACCATATCCACTTCCGGGCGGAGAATATAAGTGGGCGCATTCCAATGTGTAATCGGATTCTCAATGACCCACCCAAAATAGTCATCCTCACGCGAGGGCAGCCCTTCAATAAACATCCTCATATCGAGAATTGGAGCGACAAACAGGGCCTGGTCCACTTTCTTGCTCTGGAACGCCAACAGCGAGAACCACGAGCCGATGCTGTTGGCACGGACAGATACTGATTTCCAATTCTGGTAGAGATAATCTCGAACCTCATTCAGCAACGGCAATACCTCCCACGGCTTGTGCTCCACGTGCAGGTCAATACCAAGCACCTGATACCCTTTCGGCACCGCCACCTCCGCGAAGGCCAATGCCTCTTCCTTGCGTCCATGCAACCCATGTACGTAAAGGAATATCTTTTCGCTCTTTTCGCCGATGAGAAGCGCTGGCGTAGAGCCGATAATCAATTCAATAACCCTCATGTCTTGTTATCCGGAATGTACAGCGGTCGCTTCCCCTGAGAATCGTATTCTCAATCCGAACCTCGAAATGGCTGTCCGGTTCAAGTTGTGACAAGATATATAGAATGCTCTGTCGTGAGCACTCACATTGCTGCGGATGGTTTCTTAGGCCACATTTTACTTTAGGGCACGAACATTCCGGATAACTCAATTCATATACCTTCCCTGGCTCGATCACCCTGCCAGCATACGACTTGTTGTTGTACCCTTCCGTATAGATTCTGTCAAAATCACCATTATACTTGGCATATATTTGCTTATGTATCTGGAGAACATGATCTTTTACACATTCGATGGCTTCCTGTAAATAACTGACAAACTTCATCTCATATCCTTTCCATTTCTCACCATCAATCATGTAGGAATCTTCACCTGTAATCTTGAAACCTACTGACTGAAAGCATTTAAGGGCTGGGAGATTGTAGCAAAACACACCAAGGGTAATCTTGTGAGCACCCAGTTCCTGCTGTGCATAATCGATAGCGAGGTGCAGCATTTGCTTGCCATAGCCTTCACCTCGTTTCGAATCGTCCACGATGACAAAACCGAATCGAATGACACTTTTATCCTCTAAGGGGAATCTCAATAGGATATGCCCGACGATTCTCTCTCCTATGACAGCCGTGAGTGGAAACATATTATCACCGTCATACTGCTTCTGCATTTCCATAGGCTGGGCAGGGAATTCTTTGTACCTGTCTGCACTCCAAAGACGGAAAGCATGCTTGTCCTTGCACCAGCTCAGAATCGTCTCTGCATCATTGATGTTGAATGGTCGAAGTATCATACGCGTATCGTATTAATTGTCTTTTGAAGCTCTTTCAAGAATCGGGCGGCGTGTCCGCCGTCCATCTGAACATGGTGGAACTGGAAGGAGATGGGCAGGGTTGTCTTAAGCCAACCTTTGCGGTAACGGCCCCACATTACCATAGGATTGCAGAACTGGTCGGTGTATTGGTTGACGATGCAGTCGAGTTCAGTGGCCGTCATAGCCGATGTGCCTATCACCATCGCACCATCTACAAAACTGCTCTGGCAGGAAATACTTGCAGATTGAGTCAGGATCATGTAGTCGGCACATAACTTATCCAAGTCATCGCTATAGGGAATATCGCAAGAGTTGATACCACCAGCCCTGTTGTTTACTATTACGTTGATTGCAAGGCGGTCGTACTTATATAGTTTTCCTTGTTCCGGCAGCAAATAGAATTCTTCCATCTGAGTGGAAGCCTTGCTGATGCACCAACAAAAAAGCATATTGAACTTTAATCCTCGCCGCCGACTTACCTTAAAGAGCCTCGTTATGTCGAAGGTCTTCGTGAGCGTCACCATCGGCATGGGCGATTTCATCCACAGCTCGAATGCCTGCGCCCGACTGGTATCCTCGGGATCGATTTCCTGTTTCATCTGACTTCAATTATTTCATCAAGTGTTTTCACCTCACAACCTTTGCTTTCGTAATAGGCCAGCATCTCCGGCAGTTTCTTCAGGTCGTAACTGGTGATGCAGTCGGAGAGGACATGCACCGTGAAGCCCGCTTTACTCATGTTGAAACATGTCGATTTCACGCAGGCCGTAGCGTCAGCCCCAGCCACATAGAACTCATTGATGCCGTTCGCCGCGATGAAAGCAGAAAACGCCTCACTTGTAAGGGCATTGCTCTTCGTCTTCACAAAGATGTTGTCCGACACGACCTTCATCTCTGGCACCAGTTCCTCGCCCTTAGTTCCGGGCTTGAAAGTCCGCGTGCCAGCCGTGACATTATTGTGCTTGATATAGACAACCAGCATCTCCTCGGCTACAGCCCATTCGATGGCAGCATTGATGTTGTCGATAATGTCTCGATAGTGTTTGGTGATGTCGTTCTGAATGTCGATAACGACAAGTGCCTTGCTGCTCATTGTTTACTCAATCACAAAACTACGGGGATAGAAATCGCTGTAGAAACGGCCATCGGTGGCGGTGAACTTCAGGACGCAGTAGTTCGGGTCGGTGACGCCGCCAGGGTAGTACTGCTCGTCGCCGTTGCGCCAGATCTTCTCTTTCGAGGTAGCGTCCGTCAGTACTTCCATCGTACCGCGCAGCATCATGCCCTTGAAGCCCTCAGCGTCACAGAAATAGATACAGGCTTTGGGGGTGGCCTTATAGTGGGCTACACGCAGGGAGAAGGTATTGGTGGTAAAATAGAATACTTTAATGCCGTCGCGGACGCGCGGCGACAGCATCGCCTTGGTGCAGGGATAGCCCTCCTCATCCACTGATGAAATGAAGGAAACGGGCAGCGTGTCGGCCATCTTACCGATGAGTTCCTTTACACCGACCAAAGCGGGATTTTCCGGGGCTCCATCCGAGACCTTAAGTTCCTTGCGCCAACGTTTCAGATGCGGGAAATACATCTTCATCTGGCCGATGTATTCCTCCTTAGTAATCGGCTGCGGCAGCCCTTTGTTCACTTCGTCCACAAATTGGGCGCAGTGCTCGATCATTTCATCCATCGTGCAGTCCTGCAAAAAATTCCCGTCCTTGTAGCAGTACATGCAGTAATCCTCATTCTTCGTGCCGTCGGCATTGGTGCCGAGGACTTCATCTGTGAGCGGCATTCCGCAGCTCTGGCAAAATTTCTGTTCCATATAGTCTTTATCGTTTGATTTCCAATCTTAAATACGGTTTGTCATCCAGCGGACGGGTGCAGCCCCATTGCTGGGCGAAGTGCTCGAAGTTTTTTCGGACGAGGCGCTTGATGAAGAGGCGGAACAGCAGGTGGACAAACCAGGGATTCTTTTCTGGACCAGTGAATTTGCGGGCTTCGGTAGTCATGAAATTGCCGTGACTCGCGAATGACTGCCCCATTTTGGTATAGCCGTCCAGTTTCGCCTCCATTGCTTTTTTCATCTTCTCGTCGTCGCGCATACGAATCAGGAAACTGCCTCCCTGGGTAAGGCAACCGCCGTATGTGCAACCGAATTGCTCAGGAAGCGACTGTAGGAATCGCTCGCAAAGTCGCATCTGATGGCCTTCGTCGAAGCCGCCATGCAGGATAAACGACATCTGCGCGGGGTGCTGACGCTCGGTTGGCAACGACTCAAGAAATTCAAGCATGATACTTGGCACACACTCCACATAAAGAGGCAGGGCAAAGATAATTTGCTCGTAGCTGATGAATGCCTCGCGTGCAGCGTCCCATTCCTTGCGGTTCGACAGGGAATACAATTCATAGGTGGCACCAGACTCTTGAAGCCCTTTTCCAAACGACTGGATAATCTTGTCCGTGTTGCTGAACTTCAGCACACGCGGACTTCCGTTGATGATGACTATATGCATGGCTCGCCCTCCTTCATCTTAATGACTCCCAACGACTGCCCGCCGAGATTTGAAGCCACGCGCTGGCTCCATTCTTCGAGAAACTGCCGGTCGGCCTCACCTTTGTACAGCAGACCGAAGTTCAGCGGATGGTAGCGCAGTTCGTGGCGCTCCAAACCGTCTCGGAACTCCACATACATATTCAGCATCGGCACGATGCGGTCCATCACCCGCTTGCCGCGCCAGTCGACGAATCCGAAGCACGTGTCCGACACCAGCCACAGATTCTCTGCGTCCACCAGTTTCTTGATGATGCTCTCGTAGTCATCCTTGATGGCGCACACGCCCGGTGTCTTCAACCAGCACTGATTGCAGCCCATACAATGCGCAATCTTCATTCCCGAAGTATTGACGACCTCCACGTCGCCTTTAATCAAGATGCTGATCTGTTCAGAAGCAGCACCTTCTTCTATTGTGTTCAACACTATTGTCATCTTCAGTGTGCTCTATGTTTTTCTTTCTTCTTTGCCTGCTTCATCCATAACTCAAAAGCCTGGGCGCGGCTGGTGTTCTTGGGATTGATTTCCTGTTTCATATCGTTTACTTTCGTTCAATTTCCAATCTTAGGACTCTCATCGGTCGGTCGGAACCGGCAAGAGACTCATCGACACAGGTTTCGCCGGTTGGAACGAAGCCGCATTTTTCCATGACGCGGCCGCTGGCAGGATTGTCTATGAAGTGACTGCTGATCAGCGACTTGATGTCCGTTGTGCGGTGGATATGGTCGATCATCAATCGCAAGGCTTCCGTACAAATGCCCTGATTCCAAAAGGGTTTTCCCACCCAGTAGCCCACCAGGGGCTCGCCCTCGCGGGACGGGAGATTGTTGCCCTCACAAGGCAGATAGCCCATGGCGCCGATGGCTTCCCCCGACTCCTTGAGTTCTATTGCCCAGGTGGTGTCGTTGTTGAAAATGGACCTGATTACTTCCAGGCTTTCCTCCACGGATTTATGCGGCGGCCAGCCGGCGCGCGGCCCAACGTCCGGGTCGGATGCATATTCGAACAACGCTTCAGCGTCAGATTCACGCCACGGACGCAAAATGATTCTATTTGTCTCCATCATTCTTCGTACCCCAATTGTCCGGGCAGCCGGAGTTTCTGTTTCGGCGGGAAGGTGGCCTCGTAGGCTTCGAAGGCCTCGGGGTTCTCGTCGGCCACGAAATAGCCCTTGGGCGGACAGTAGGTCGCCTCTGTGATGCCATTGGTCTCCAACCAACCCGGAATCAGCTCCTGGGCCAGGAAGAAGGGCACTTCGTCTTCGCGCGGCATGCCGTGATAGTGGATGCCCAGGCGGCTGGCGAGGCCGAAGCCGGCGTGCTTGTAAAAGTCGATGTTGCCCTCCATACAGAGGAAGCCGATGCCCATTTTGCGAGCCTTGTCCAACGCATAGTTCAGCAACCTAAGTCCGTAGCCCTTGCGCTTGAAGTCCGGATGGATGCTGATGGGGCCGAAGGTCCAGGAAGGCTTGCGGGTGCCGTCCGGCAGCACCAGTTCGGCCTTGGAGAACATTACGTGGCCGATAAGCTGGCCGTCCTCTTCCATTACGAAATCCAGCTCCGGGATGAAGTCCGGACTCTTCCGGTACCGGTTCAGCACATAGTGCTCCGTGCAGCCGGGGCGATATACATTCCAAAATGCCTCCCGCGTGAGGTTTTCCACCTCGCGGTAGTCGGCAGGGGTTTCAAGTCTGATAGTCATAAAGTCAAAATTACGAAGTTTTTACATTCTGGCCTTGCTGTCGGCGCCGGCGCCGGTGCCCCGGTACTTGCTCTGGGCCGTGTTGAAGTTATAACGGACGGAGAGTTTCACCTTCTGCGTATCCATCCGGTTGGTCTGCATGATGGTGTGGCTGCCGAAGTCAGAGTCCACGTTGTAATGGGCCATGCCCGCCAGGTCGGTTGCTTCCAGGCGAAGGACCAGTGAGCCATCAGCAAGTAGGGTCTTCTGTACGGCAGCGCCGATGTCGCAGTACACGCTCGTCAGGAGCAGATTGCCCGAATAGCCCCTGGACTGGACCATGCCGCCCAGTTCGAACTGCCAGCCGCCTTTCATGGAGATAGTGTTCAGCAACTGGGCGATCCAGATCGGCTTGTCGTTGAAGGAAGTCACCCTTTTCCCGCCAGCCTCGCGGGGATCTTCCACCGTAATTCCGAGCCGCTGCCCCTGGACGCCCAGGGTATAATTCATCGTCCAGATGCCGACCGTCGGTGTCAGGTTCACGAAGGTCGAGTACATCCTGAAGGGCGATTCGATGTTGCGGGGCTGTACCAGCACCACTCCTTCGCTCCCGTAAGGCGAGGACCAGGTCATGATGGCATCGTCCGTGCGGGTATAATTGGCCATGAAGGTCACCCACTTCCAGACGGCCGTCGCGCTGATGTTGTGGGACAGCTCCGGCTGTAGCCGCGCGTTGCCGCTCTGCCAGATGTAACGGCTGTTGTATCTGACGGCACTGGACAGGTTGGCATAATTGGGCCTGCGCGTTTTGGCGCTGTAGTTCAGCATCAGCTGGACCGGGCCGAAGGAATTGGCGTAGGACACATTGGGGAACCAGTTGCCGTAGTCACGCGAGAGATCGTTTGCGGGAGTAATGGCATCCGTGTAGGCATAGTGTACCCACTCGTAGCGCACCCCCGCACTCAACTGCCCCACCTTCGGCAAGTAGAGACCGTAAGAAGCGAATCCGGCGATATTGTCCTCCCTCACCGTTGCCTTCGAGGCAGGTATGTCGATACCGTCGATTGAATAATTGTCGATCCGGCGGGAGAAGGTCTCCTCCGTTCCGGCCTGCAGCTGGCCCTTCCAAATGGGATAGGAAAGCACCGCCTTGGCGGCATACATGCGCCCGGCATTCGTGCTTCCGCTCTGGATGGCGGCGTTATGTGTGATGCCGCTCGTCTCCATGGACACGGACTTGGAACTGTCGTCCGTCCCGTAATAGTCCAGGTTGACGTCGATGCCCAGCTTGCCCGCCACAAAGCCATTGTAATAGAGGTTGGCGCCCAGGTTGTACGGCGTCCACTCCCCCATCGTATCATCCGACAGGGTGGTGAGCTTATCAATCAGCACGCCGTTCTCAAACACATTGTCCTTCACCTCCGTATGAACATTGTAGGTCAGGTGCCGCCCCCATTCCACCTTGCCGCCCAGGAAGTGGTTGTCGGCCATCTGCCAGTTTACGCCGGCATTGCCATAGAGGGTGCTGCCGATGTATTCGTTCAGGAGCGTTCCCTTGTTCTCGAAGAGCCAGTCGTCCCCGGTGGTGGTCCTGCCGAAGGTCTTCTTCTCCAGGTCACTCTGTTGGCGGGAAGTGTTACGGGCGTAGTTCACGCCGCCAAAGAAGTCCAGCCCGCCGGTGCGGTAGTTCACATTGATGGCGCCAAAAGGGTCGTTGCCGCGAGCCCAGCGCAGGGACTGGGCATCAGAGGCGTTCAGGTTGAAGCCGAAGCCGTCGCCCTGGCGCCGGATGGTGCGGATGCGCACCACCGCCCGCACCGTGGCGTCGTACTGGGCACCGGGATTGGTGATGACCTCTACGCTCTGGATCTCATTACTTTGCAGGCGGTCCAGCTCGGAGACGTCGCTCACTCGGCGGCCGTTGATATACACCATGGGCGAGCCTTTGCCGATGACCTCCAGACCGTTCTGCCCTTTGATAAGGCCCGGCGTCTTGGAGAGCACGTCATTGGCCGTGCCGACGTTTTCCAAAACAGACCCCCGGACATTGGTCTGCAGCCCTTCTCCCGTGAGCTTGGTCTTGGGCATGACGGCGCTCGCCACGGCCCCTTCCAGCATCTGCGTATCATTGGTCAAGGTAATCACCGCACCGTCGACGGGCGCGAGATACACCGTCTTGTAACCCAGCATGGCCACCATCATGATGCCGTCGGTCTCATCGGTTACAATATTGAAGGTGCCGTCCTCCTCTGTCACCACACCGCATAGCACGGTAGAGTCGGTCTTGGAAAGTACCGCCACATTGGCATAGGCCACCGGCTCACCTTTCTCATCCACCACCCTTCCTCTCCAGTCTTCTTTGGCCAGGACGGGGAATGCGATGGTTGCGAACACAAATAAGCAAATCAGTCGTTTCATCGTTTGTCCATATTTTTTCGACTGCAAAGTTAGCGTATCCCGTGTTCCGAAATCAAAAACGATGTGGACAATTACGTGGACAAATCTGTCTATTACCCCCTATAACCCTTGGACACGACGGCCACTTTTTCTATTTTTGCAATGAACTGTTTCGGAACATCGATTATGGCAAGACCAATTACTGTTACAAAGGAAAGAATCCTTTCCGCATCCCTTGATCTGGTACGCTCCGGAGGTCTTCCGGCACTTACCGCACGCAATCTGTGCTCGGCCCTTGGCTGCGGCGCCAGCGCCATCTTCTCTTCCTTCGGATCCATCCAAGGAGTCCGGGACGCCGTCCGGGAGAAAGCCAGGAAACGCTACCGGAAACGGGTAGGTGACGGTTTTTTGCTCAATCCTCCCTTCAAGGGCTTCGGAATCTCCCTTATTTGGTTTGCGATGGACGAGCCCCAGCTTTACTCGCTCGTCATGGACGCGGATACGCCGGCCGAATCATTTGAAAACTATGCCGATACGTACGTCGGCTTCAAGCAGGAGAGCCTTGCCGCCATCACCGCTTCTTTCGGTCTCCCGGGGCATGAAGCGGAGATGTTATACTATCAGATGGTCCTGGTCGCACTTGGGCTGGCGCACGCCTGCTCCCGTGGAGGCTGTGAGCTCAGCATCCCCCAAGTATCCGAAATCCTTGGGAAGAATGTCCGGGCTTTCCTGATGGTCCTACGCGCAGGAGACGACGAGCGGGAGAAATATGTTCCCGGGGCGGGCGCGGGCCCGGGCGGAGACGTGGACTCCTATGCCATGATTCAATCGCTTGCGGGACAAAACCATCTTCTGGAACAGCTTCATGCTACGCCCCGGTACATTCAGGACGGAGAATGGGCAGAATTGGAACGCGTGCTCCGTAACTCCTTCAACCTTACTCCGGAATCTCTCCGGGAAGCACATCCGGACCTGACGAAGGGAGATATCCGCGCCTATATCCTCTCGCACCTGCAGTTCTCCGTATCCGAGCAGGCCGTCCTGCTGGGGATCTCCCCCGCCTCCGTCACCAAGGCCCGCCAGCGGCTCAAAGCAAAAATGCAAGCGTGAGAATTGAGCGTGGCTATGAATCAAGAAATTGAAATTATAGAAAGTAGTAAGAAAACCCACAAATAGTAGGGAGAAAATGCGAATAGTGGGGAGAAAAGTCATATCTTTGCATTGAGAAAAGACGGCTGCTATGACAAAGATGGATCAACTGATTGCTCTGATTGAGCGGTATAAGCAATTGGGTATTGACTCGCAGATAGACTACGAGAAGTTCTATCTGTACTCAATCATTACCCATTCTACTGCCATTGAGGGATCGACGGTAACAGAGATAGAGAATCAACTGCTATTCGATCAGGGAATCACCGCAAAGGGCAAGACCATCGTCGAACAGATGATGAACCTGGATCTGAAGCGTGCCTATGAAGAGAGCATCCGTCTTGCCAAGAATCATACAGAAATTACCCTCGATGTTCTGAAAGCCTTGTCTCGTCTGGTGATGCAGAATACGGGGTCAACCTACAAGACTGCGCTCGGTGACTTCTCCTCAGCAAACGGAGATCTCCGGCTTGTCAATGTTACAGCCGGCGTAGGCGGGCGTTCATACATGAGCTTTCAGAAAGTGCCGGCCAAACTGCAGGAGTTCTGCGATTGGCTGAATGCGCAGCGCAAGAGTTCCATGTCCATGTCGGAGCGTTATAACCTCAGTTTTGAGGCCCACTACCGCCTGGTAACCATCCACCCATGGGCAGATGGAAATGGCAGGATGGCCAGGCTCATTATGAACCACATTCAATTCGAATTCGGGCTGGTTCCAGCAAAGGTTCTCAAAGAGGATAAGGGAGACTACATCAACGCCCTCATTGCAACTCGCGAGTCCGACGACCTCTCCCCTTTTCTTGAATTCATGACCGGACAAATGATCAAAACGCTGTCTTCAGACATCGAAGCATTCCTCAAGTCAATGGATGAAAATAGGGAGAACATCCAGATTGGTGGGGAGAAAAAGCAGAAAAGTAGGGAGAGGATTATCCAGATCCTCAAGGAACATCCCGACTATTCCGCGCGGAAACTCGCTGAAATCATAGGGGTCACACCTAAAGCTATCGAAAAGCATCTTGCAAGACTGAAGGCAGATGGTATCATTCAGCGAGAAGGGCCTGATAAGGGCGGTAATTGGCGAGTCTTGTAGCCGAAAGCTGGCAATATCAAGGGGCCTTCATCCCTGATAATTCCAGTGCTGTGAAAGTAAAAATAACCTCGGGAAACAGGGTTTCCGCATCAATCTTTCATAGTTTTGAAACTTCCTCGACTGAGAGTCAGTTCTTTGCGGAATCTCACTATTGAGTGTAAAGAAGTATTCTGGTTGAAGAAAAAAGATCAGTTGCTTGTCCGGTCTGGTTCATGTATTAGATATACCAGTCAAACTAAACATCTATCTTCAGAACTAGAAATCGAAGGTGAAATGCTAGCTCTTGAAGGCAGGAAAAAGCGAGTGAACTTGGAATGTTTCAAGATAAAATAGGCGTGTTTTCGAGAATGAAAAAATCACCTTATCGCGACACATTTCCGAAGACTGCGACAAAGCCTTTTTTTTCTTTCAACCAGAGAAATTGAGGTTCTTGTCACAGTTGCTGCAATTCTGGGCGACAGTTTTGTCACAGTTTTTGTCACAGAAATCCCTATTTTGTCACAGTTGCGACAAAACGCCCTCTTAACTCATTGATAATCAATGATGGTTGTCATGTGCAGAAATAACTTTGGAAAGTTCATGTCTTGCTGCATCGGGAAATAAACGGATGATCGTAATATCTAATTGATATTTACTGGCCAAATTTGTATCTTTGTTTGTCGTTGTCACATGGCCATGACAAACATTTTGACCTTTTTATTTCGATTATGAGTTATATAATTGAGCCAATTTCCATTCTTTCTTTTGTAACTGATCCCAGTATCAAGTTGCCCAGATTTCAACGAAAGGCAACTTGGGTTAAAGAACAGAACTTTGAACTTGCAATTAGCATTTTTCAAGACTATCCTGTAGGAGTAGTGATTGTTAACAAGGAGAAAGATGAATCTTGGCTTCTTGATGGTAGACAGAGGCGATTTGCCCTTATTCAGATGCGGGAAAACCCCGTTGTACTCTATGATTGGGCCAAAAAGTATATCGGTTTTAAACCAAATGAAGATCCTTCTAGTCTTAAAGAGAAGTATTGGGATAAGGTTGACAAGTATCTTCAGAAAGAAGAAACAAGCGGGTCTGATCCCTCTGCAGGATCCTATGGCGGTGAGGAGGAGCGTGCGGAAGACTCCTTTGATAGTGAGAAACAGAAAGAAGGACTTCAAACCCTCTTAGATCTGCTCTTAATGGTCCATCAGATCAAGAGTGGTAAAAGCAGATGGGAGCGGGATTTTGACTTCACAAAGTTTTTTCATAAAATCGAATATGCTAATCCAAAAGAAGATAATAAAATCAATCCAGTTAAACTTCGTAAATTCTTGCTTGACTTCAAGGAGGATTTAAAGACTAGATCACTTTCTCAAGATATCTTCACGGAGTATTATCTAGACAAGTTTGCTGTCCTTGATAACAAAGAGAGTAAATTCAAAGAGGAAGTTGACCATAGATGGGATGATATCGTCTTTGCGATAGAAGTAATTTCGAAGTCTGAAAAAATCTTTATTGATGCACGTATTGGGCTTATTAAACTTACAAACGTGTCTCCCCTTGATGCCCAGAACATCTTCTCTCGTATTAATCGTGGTGGTACTTTGCTAAAAGCCGAAGAGTTGCTATCGGCAAAGCCGTTCTGGAATGTCAAGGTAAATAGCTCAAATGCTAAGTTGAAGGAGATAGTTAAGACTATGTATGAACGAATTGGCGTCGAGATCCCTAAGGATATTTATCGGTGGGACATCGCAGCGACTCTTCTTCAACGTATAAAGGATAGAGGTCTCTTGTTTGAATCCTATAAAGATAGCGCAGATAAAGGTGAAGTTGCGATCGACCAAATAACCCTTGGATTCAAACTTATTAGTTCTGTTTTCCAAAAGGGAATGTCTGGTAAGCATGTTAATGACTTGGAAAAGAATACGAGCATCAATTGGGAAACAAGTATAGACGATCTAATTGATGATATTGATAAAGTGTGTGAGATTCTTTTGAAGGATAGTTTCTTTGAGTTCTTTCAGTCATGGAAGAAACCTATGGCCAAACTAATGGGCAATGCCATTGTTCTTGAGTTTATTACCATTATTCTTGAAGATTGGAAAGATTTAGGAAGGCCGACTGTTTCTTCTGCTGCATTCAATTCATTTAAGCGGCATGCTCGGATATTGTTTGACAAGCTCGTTTATGAATATGCAACAAAGATGTGGAGAGGATCTGGTGACTCCAAGATGGCTTCAGATATTGATAATTGGAAGGAGCGGTTAAATCCAGTCGCTCAAGCAACATGGCTTGAATTTATTACGGCAGCTTGTGATGGGAAGTATAAAGGTGAGAATGTCACACAACAGATTCTCACCCCTGTGCTCTACTATTATTATGTTCTTACAGAGCGGTCTCCGATTAATTCTGTAAACGTACTATTTGATGTGGATCATTTGTATCCTCAAGAAAAGTTTAAGGATAATGATATGGTTGACATCTCCAATAAAGACTGCCTTTGCAATTTATCCCTTCTACCAAAGAAAGAGAATATTAGCAAGAGCAATAAAGCATTGAAGGAGATTGTTGATCCCTGGCTTATTCAGCAGATTACAGCTTACGCAGATATTCAACAGAGTGAATTTGATAAGTTCTCAGATCTTTCCAATATCAACGACTTAAAACTTAAGCGTGGCCCCTTGTATGAGAAAGCCTTTAAAGAAACAAGAGAATCCAAATTGACGAATTAGTTCTGTTTCCCCAGATGATATCTTGAGAGATCAGATTTTTATATCTTTTTAAAACCACCAGTTAAATTGTTATAAGCATGTCAAATCCCGAAAGAACATTATATAAGAATTGTATTTCACAATTCATCATCAGAATTGATATAGATCCAGTTGCCAATGTTGATTTTATAGGTTTGTTCGAGACGTTAAAACCTTACTATAATCGAACAGCTATTGAGGTTGCAACTAATTACAATCTCAATCTTCAATCAGGGGAAACGGAAACTAGAAAGTACAACAAGTATCATCTATACACAAATGATGGAATACATGTTGAGATAGACTCTTTATTAAAAGTTATTATCTTTAACGCATCTAAATATGTGAATAATGATGTGTATAAAGACAGAATGTCAACCATTATTTCCTTTTTAATTGTTAATAACAGTTTACAGTCGCGAAGGATAGGAATGCGTTACATAAATATGTTTTATTGTCCTTCTCAATCAGATATCAGCAAGATTCTGCCAGATACTGAAGCTAGATATATCAAGAGTTCTCTTAGAAATCCCGATATTTCCAGATCTCTTGCTATCCTGGAACATAATAAAGAATCGCATTATATACGAGTTCAGTATGGGATCCCCAATAGATTCTATCCTTCGAAAATAACGCGAATGGATTTAATGATTGACATAGATGTTTATAGCGAATCACCCATTAATGTCAATGAATGGAACGAGACTATAGACAGTTTTAATCACATCTCATATGATACTTTTGTTTCATTTGTGAAACCATCTTTCCTTGATTCTTTACGATAAGTATGGATAATTCAGTAGATCAGACCTTAATTGATTGTTTTGAGCCCGTTCAAAGAGTTGAAGACGATTACAGGGTGCCATTAGAAACAAATCCGCGAAGAGTCCTAATTGAGTATAATTACACAGATTCCCCAATAATACATGATCTCAGCAAAAAAAGTATCCCCTAAAGATTTATTACCTCGAATAACTCAAGGTGATATTTTCAAGGATGTTGAAATTATTGAGTCCATTGAGGATAATGGTAATTCTCTTAGGATTAAAAAAGTGACATTCCCACTCGTTATTTGCCTTAATCAAGATTGCGATTTACATAGCGATTGGAGAGATAGAGAAAGGGAAAAAAACGGAGAACCTAATGTTAATAAGGATTGTCGTCTTCTACATATCATAGTTGCTCCGCTATTTAATTACGAGTTATTTAAAACAGGCAACCACTGGAATGGCATTTTTTTGCAAGATAAAGCCTATAATAGCAAGTTAAAATCGAAATTTGAAAACAATGAGATTCCACGATACCACTATTTGAATTTCCCTGCTAAAGATAAAGAAATGGAGATGATCATTGATTTCAAGCATTTCTTCACGATCAATACGGAACAACTCTATGATAACATAGGATCTCGAATTTGTTCAATTGATTTTTTATATCGAGAAAGAATTTGCCAACGATTTGCGAATTTCATATCACGCATTGGTTTACCTGACCCTCCTGATGTTGAGGGAATATAGATGTGATAACTAAGATAATTAGTAACGGTTGGAGATTCCGCAGCAGATCGACTCCCTCCTTCCGGAAAAGTCGTGCCCCCGTTTCCGATACAAAGCGATCCTCCAGGGCTAGATACGGAATCCAAAATTGAATGCGGGCTGACAGGTTATTTCCTCTAAGTAGCCTGCATTTTGTTTCTTGATGAAAAAGAAAGAGTCGGGGAGTCAATTGAGTGCGGAATCAGGGGGGCAGTTTTGATGGGATTCTCAAGTCAAAGCTAAAGTTCTGCTCACTCGCTTTGGTTCGGTCCTCCGGGGCACAGAGAGCCCCAGCGAACTCCTCTTGTGTCAGTTCCACTGCAAGACTTTTCCCATCCCCATCACATATCATCCATCGATAGACTTGAGAGTACGATCCTATTCTTTCTAGCATGCTTCTCCTTGGAAGAGAAGTACGCTGTTTTCTCTTCAAGAAGCCCCCTATTGAACTTCTCCGGATTGCGCTTTACCTCTATCACATCGAGGATATTTTCCTTCAGGCGCAGGGCGACAATATCCAGTTCAGCCTGCTGATGATGTCCCTCTTTGTCGATATAGCCTTTCGGGTCCCACCACCCTCCGATATCGCGATATTCCATGCTCTCCACGAGTTTCAACTTAAAGTATCTCTCAAGGACATCTCCAGAATAGGTCTCATAATCATCTTCCATTATTCTGCGCAATGCCGGGTACTGACCGATTTCGATAAGTCGCTGATTCTTCTCCACATAGCGGAACCAGAAACGCAGGAAGATGTCGCTGATTTCGTAACGTACAGTCTGAGTTTTGGGCTTTGCCCAAATAGGCCGGATTTTCCGGATGAGGTCATAAGTATCTTCCAGTTTTAGCAGTTGCCCTCCAAGACTCTTTCCCCCCAGGTAGTCTTCAATGGAAGCCTGGGTATTATACCCCAACGATATTGCCTGAAGGATTGAAAAGTACGTTGCATACTTCTTTCCAAATTCCTGGATGAGGAGTTTCTTCCCCTCTTCTATCAATGGAGAATCCTCCTTGCAGATCTTGGCAATCATCTTTCTAGAAGTCGTGGCTTTCACATCAATGAACAACTCCACATATTTAGGGATGCCACCAGTAAATGTATATAGAGCTAGAAGATCGTCGTTGGAATATCCCGGAGCGTTGTCCTCCATGATTTGTTTGAGGATTGAAGTAGGGAAAGCCTGCAGTTTGATGGTTGAGTCCTGCCTTCCGTAAAGGGGTTCCTTCCTGTCTTTGAAAAGTTTCTCCATCAGGGAATAAACTGAACCGCTGACAACCATATTCACATGACTCTCCTTCTGGTACTTGTCCCACCAATTCTGAATATCACTGTATATGGATGGATTGACCTCCAGGAAATTCTGGAATTCATCAAAGACGAGCGTGTATTTCCGGCGCGTTCCTTCCTCCATCAAGAAACGGAAGACGTCACGGAAAGCACTCATCGGAGGGACGAACCCCCCGGTCTTCTCCTGGAACTCTTCGCAGAATTCTCCGCACAGGACTGATTCACTTTTCTTACCTACGAATAGATATACATAGGGTTCATCCTGATAGGCTTCCTTGATAAGAGTCGTCTTCCCAATGCGTCTCCTTCCGGTGACAACCGTAAGTCGGGAATAACAATTGTACGAGAGTTCCCTCATTTCGCGCAGTGTCTTCAACTGCTCTTCCCTGTCATAAAACTTCATTTCACAAAAATTTTACGGCCGTAAATTTTACGGCTGTTGCAAAGTTAGTAAATTGAAACGAATCCGCAATAGTAAACGCAAAATAATATGGGTGGGGCAATTAGGAGCGGAAGGGAGTGCTATTTATACTGAGGATTCTCCAGTTATCTACAAGATATTGTAAAAAGCACCTTGGGATGGCGCCCACCGAATACCGTTCCAGTTTACAGCCTTCCGGGAACGATTCCTACTCCACGGTTTGTAAGTAGTGTTCTTTCAATAGTCTGATGTCTTCTTCTGACAATCCCAAGGGGCCCTGAAGGTAATTCGACATGGAGCCATACTCCGAATCGATGAGGTCAAGCGCATTGATGAAGTTTTCGGTATTGGCCCCGATGAAGGCTTTCACAGTCTCCAGTTCCTTATCCTTCCCGCCAAGGAACCGGATACGACGGGATATCCTCTTAACATCCTTGGCGTAGATGGCGTTCGTGGCATCGAAATCCTTTATGATGGTTTCGCGATCGACTCCGAGCGCTGACAAGATGTATGCTGAAGCAAGGCCTGTCCGGTCTTTTCCTTGCGTGCAGTGAAACAGAATGGCGGAATCGGCATGCACAACCAGTTGAAGGAATTGTGCGAACTGCTCCTGGCAACCTGTATCGGTCACCATGGTCGGATACATTTCGCGCGCTATTCTCTGTGCCCGCTTGTTGAAGGCTGCGATCATGATAAACTTCCGAACGTCGAAAGACTTGTGACGGCTCAATTCTCGGGCATCCTCATCAGCTATATCCATCCCGCTGCTGTTGATCGGGAGACGGACATATTGTGCCCCCGGTATTATCTTGTCTTCTTTTCCACGCAGTTCGAAGTCCATGCGAAAATCCACCATCGTCCCAATGGAGATTCCGGCAAGATAGGCCAGGTCTTTCTCCGAAACCTCAGCAAGGGAAGCAGACCGCAGCAAGAGGCCACTGCGGACAATCATGCCATTTGCAGTCGGGTATCCTCCGAGGTCACGGGCATTTACGATACTGCCGACAGGCAAGAACTGCTGTGCCTGGAGATTCATCCTATGGAACGGGAATAACATGAGCGCAAAAACGGCGATGATGAATTCTGTGTATTTCACTGTGACAAACCTATAATGTGCCCGGATTCAATTGATTGAGATTAATTCGACAAAATGGAATTTACTTCATCGGATTCTTCTTAGCCTTAGGTCTAGGCAAAGCCGGAACCGTGGCTTCGATAAGTGCTGTCAGGTAATCCCTGTCATCAACATCACTGATGAAGAAATAGTCCTTCGCCCCGTCGTATGGTGGCCGTAAGACAACTTCATTCAGGATGGTACGCCCAGGGTCTGTCACCTTCAGATAGAAATTGTTGTCGCAAATGAGGCCGAAGAGGACACCGTCACAATAGACGCAGTAGTCTCCCATCATCTTCTTAACGGCGATCTCCCCGGCGCCAGAACATTGGTCGATGATGTATTGTACAAAGTCAGGATTGCAAGCCATATGAGTTACATCTTTTTAATCGGGTGCCGGATAACCGTCTTCCAATTCTCCGGGGCCACCACAAAGATACGCCCTTGCGGTCATTTCCGCAAGGGCGTATCTTTTCATGATGCCTTTTCCACCGGCACTTGGATGATGGTGAGTTATAGCAGCCACGATGGAAACTTGTACAGAAAACCGCAGCCCAAAGTGCATCCACATGTACAAGCGAGACATGAACAATGCTTCCTACTGCCCTTTTTCAAGTAGAATGGCGGGGAGTTTTGCTTTATAATTTACACTGCATGATTTTTGATAATAGGAGTGTCATGCGATTCTTTCGGATAGTTCTTTGGGCCGTCATCCTGGCCATTTCTGCCTGCTGGATTCCGGCCAACGGGCAAAACGCCCGGGTCCGGATCGAGAACCACGACAGTCTGACGGTCTATTACCCTCATTTCTCTCGTATTGATTTCGTGACTGAGAATATGCCTCGGAAGACGGAGAAGGACGTTATCTTCGTATGTGCGGCTTCCTTCACGGGTGAGCTTTTGGATGAATTCAAGCATTCGAACATAGCCGGACACCATGTCACATCCGGCAGTTTCCACAAAGGGTACAAGTGCGGGCCATACAACGGCGTTTTCACTTGGAGCGACCAGAGTGGATGGCATTTCTACAACTACTCCCACAAGAATTCCGAACCGCCCCTCAAGGCAGTCGCTGCGGAAGGCGGAATGGGCTATTGTCAGAGCCTTCTCTTCCATAACGGGAAACGCTTCAAGGGATGTATGAAGCCTGAACGCTCCAACCGTTACAGGGCTCTTTGTGAGATTGGGGGTAAATTGTGTATCGTTGACTGTGCCAGGAACCTGCCCTTCGGGCATTTCATGGACGGTCTCGAAAAACTGGGAGTCAAGAACGCCCTCTACTGCGATATGGGACGAGGATGGAACTACTCCTGGTATCGCAAGGATGACGGAACAGTCAAGGAACTATTCACGACACCCGGGCAATACACAACAAACTGGATTGCCTTTTTCGACTGAGACATGGATATTGAACACTATTTCATTGAGAAGGGACAGGGAGAGCCGCTGATCCTCCTGCATGGGAACGGTGAGAACTGTGAGTATTTCAAGGGGCAGGTTGATGAGTTCGCCCGGTCCTGGCACGTCTACGCCCCGGACACCCGGGGACACGGGAAGACGCCGCGGGGAACCGCCCCGTTCACCATCCGCCAGTTCGCCGACGACCTGCTCGCTTTCATGGATGCGCAGGGAATCGGGAAAGCCCATGTGCTGGGATTCTCCGACGGCGGGAACATCGCCATGATTTTCGCGATGAAGTATCCGGAGCGCGTAAATCGACTCATCCTGGACGGTGCCAATCTGGATGCGAAGGGCGTGAAGCGTTCCATCCAAATCCCTATCGAGATGGGATATCGGTTAGCGAAACTGTTCGCCGGGAAGAGCGAGGAGGCTCGACTGCATGCCGAGATGCTGGGGCTGATGGTCAATGACCCGAACGTCCGTCCGGATGAACTCTCGACCATCAAGTCGAAGACGCTGGTCATCGCCGGAACGAAGGACATGATCAAGGAAGGACACACCAGGCTGATCGCAAGCAGCATCCCGGGCTCCCGACTTGTCTTCATCAAGGGCAATCACTTCATCGCGAACAAGAACCCGGAGGAGTTCAACCGGGCCGTAGTGGAGTTCCTTCAGGCAGATAATAAAGCAGATTTCCGCCCAATTTGATCATCAGCCCGCTTCCGTAAGGCCTGCGTTTATTTCAAAGTCGCGGCCGGCTTCTTCAGCGTGAGTTCCGCAAGACGCATAGCGAGGATGGCAACGGGAATGGTCAGGACCAGAACGACAATCAGCACCGGGATATTGTCAATGACCGGAATCATCAGCTGGTCATAGCCCGCGGGCATTTCCTCGACGGCAGCGGCCAGGGAGCCCTCCGTGTCTGTCCACCAGTGGGAAATGTAGGCGAAGAAGGAGAAAGCAAAGGGAATGAAACTCCAGCGGACTCCTTTCTTCGTATCATAGCCGAAGACCTTCCTGAGCAGTTCGGCCAGTGCCGTTATGACAGCCGTAGCGATAATATAGCCAAGATCGGCTTCACCCGCAATCAAGAACAGGACGAGGATAAATCCGTTCAGCGCAGTCGCCGCTCCGAAACCTCGGATCATGGAGCATGTGAAAAGATAGATGAAAGCGAATATCAAGGGCAGAAGCGCCCCGACGTACGCATAGCATGCCGGGTGGATGGCACCGCTTGCGGCACCGAGGATGAATGTTAACAGATAGGCAACGGCCATCAGAATGATTTTGAATGCTGGTTTCATATGCTTTTATGATTTAAATGTTCCATTCCAAGGCTCCCTGCTGGATGTCCTGCATCCGCTTGTAAAAGCCGCCGGAAGCCGTAAGTTCAGCCGGAGTTCCGCACTCTTCTACCTTGCCTTCCTTCAAGACAACGATCTTGTCGGCCCCGGCTACGGTACGCATGCGGTGGGCAATGATGATAACGGTCTTGTCCTTGACAAGCCGTGACAATGATTCCTGGACAAACGTTTCATTCTCCACGTCCAGGGAAGCAGTGGCTTCGTCCATCAGGATGACGGGGGCATCTTTCAAGAAAGCGCGGGCGATGGAGATCCGCTGGCGTTCTCCTCCCGAGAGTTCACTGCCGTTTTCGCCAATCATAGTGTTCCATCCCTGCGGAAGTTTCTCGGCGAAGACGTCCACGTGGGCAAGCCGTGCGGCTGCGATTACCTCCTTTTCCGAAGCATCCTTGCGGCCGATGCGTATATTCTCCAACACGGTGTTGTTGAACAGGGTGACATCCTGGAATACGATGGAATACAGGCTCATCAAGGTCTCAGGGTCTATCTTAGAGATATCCATCCCACCCACCGTGATGGTGCCGGACGGGATGTCCCAAAAACGGGAGGCCAGTCGCGAAATGGTGGTCTTTCCGGAGCCGGAAGGGCCGATGAGTGCGGTCACCTCTCCCTGCTTCGCGGTGAAAGAAACACCGTCCAGAACCGTCTCGGACGTATCATAGGCGAACCGTACATCCTTGAATTCAATGTCATAGCCCTTGTTGGAAAGGGACTCCTCTCCCCGCTGCTCCGGGTGATTGAGGATTTCGTCCATACGTTCCGACTGGATGCCCAGCGACACCACGGCCCCCAGGTTGATGAGCGACCCGGACATCGGGTCGTACAGACGGGACGCCACCAACAGGAACATGAAGAGTGTCAGCACGTCCAGACTTCCGGCGGAGAGAAGCAAGGCTCCCACCAACGCTATTGTCGCTATGCCCAGCTTCAGAACCATCTGCCCGCTAACGACAAAAATGGCGACGCCCAGCTCGGCCTGGATGGCCCGTTTCTCCACCAGGTCGATACGGGGCCAAAGCCCCTGCAGGTATTTGTTTTCCGCATCGTTGGCCCGGATGTCCTGGAAGGCTTCCAATCCCTCCTGAATGCTGTCGGCCAACGCCACCTTCGCCTGCACATTACGGCGATTGAACCTGTTCTGGAATTTGGATGAGAACAGGACGATGCCGATGGCGATGGGGATCACCCAGACAGCGGCAATCGCCATTCTCCAGTCGAAGAAGAAAAGGCTGATGCCGATGAGCGTCGTGGAAATCATCGACCCGATGAGCTCAGGCACCCAGTGGGAAGTACCCGTCTCGATGGTGGCTGCATCTGCCATAATGGTGCTTGTGAGGTCGGCAAGGTCCTTCTTGCCGAAGAAGGACAGCGGCAGGCGGCGCAGTTTCTCCGCCAGGGAGATCCTCCGGCGGCCGCTCTCCAGATAGACGGTGACGAACTGATAGTTGTACTTGACGTATTCCATGGCCGCCACGGCCAGCAGGCAGGCGCCGATTTTCCATATATACCCCCAGGTATTCAACGCGTTGCCTTCCATCAGGTCTTTCACCAGGAAGAACATGAGACCCACGGGCAGCATAAGTACGATATCCATCGCCGCACTGGCGAGGCTGGATTTCATAAGGTCTTTCGCACCCTGCCGGGTAAGGGCATATTTATGTTGCAATGTTTCTATGATGCTCATTTGATGTTCCATTTGACAGATTCCACATACTGTTTCCACATTGAGGCGTACTTGCCGCCTTTTTCCAGAAGATCCTTGTGCGAGCCACTCTCCGTCACACGTCCTTCCTCCAGCACAAAGATGCGGTCGGCGCCGGTCACGGAAGAGAGCCGGTGGGCAATCATGATGATGGTCTTGCCACCGGCTGCCATCTCGGTGAAGGCCTGTTGCACGCGGGTCTCATTGTCCGGATCCGCGAAAGCCGTAGCCTCATCTAGAATGACGATGGGCGTTCCTTTCAGCATCACACGGGCGATGGCCACCCGCTGCTGCTCGCCGCCGGAGAGATAGGTCCCCTGCGTGCCGATGACCGTGTCGATACCCTCGGGCAGCTTGGCGAGGATATCGTCGCACTGGGCCTTATGCAAGGCTTCCAGCACCTCTTCACGAGTGGCATCAGGCCTGCCCAGGCGGACGTTCTCGAAAACGCTCGTTTTCAGCAGTCGGCTGTCCTGGAACACGAAGGAGATCCGGTCCATCAGGTCTTTCTTGCGGATTTGGCGGATGTCCACGCCGCCCAGGGTGATGGCCCCTGCCGTCACATCAAAGAAACGGGCGATAAGACTGGCCGTCGTGGTTTTACCGCCGCCGGAAGGGCCCACAAAAGCGATTTTCTTCCCCGGCTTGATGTCCAGCGAAACACCGTCCACCGCAAAGCGTTCGGCTTCCGGATAACGGAAACGGAAATCCTTGAGCTGTATCTCATTGTCCTCCGGCAACTTGGCTTCCGAAGGATCTGAAAGCGGATCAATCGCCAGAATCTGTCCCGTCTTGTCCAGCGCCTCGGCTACGATCATCTCATTCTCGCTGGCGAACATGATCCGGTTCAGCGTGACGGCGATGGCTGGGGTGACGATGATGTAATACAACAGGTTCAGCAGGAACTCAGGCGAATACGTCCCGTTCTTTACGACAATCAGCGTCAGCGCGATGAGTACTGCAAAAGAGGCGTTGACGAAAGTCGTGTACAGGGTCATCGGTCGCCGCAGATCGATCGTATAGGCGATCACCCACTGTTTGTATTGGTCGATGGATTCTTTGAAACGCTTGAAGGAAAAGACCGACTGGCCGAAGGTCTTCACCACCGGGATGCCGCGGACATACTCGACGGCCTCGTTGGACATGGCGTCCAGCGCCTTGTTGTATTCCCCCAGCTTCCTGCGGAGCGTCGGTCCCGTCATCAGGGTGATCATCACGATGATGGCCAGCACGACCGTTCCCAAGCAAAGAAGCCCCATCCGCCAGTCGAACAGGAACATCAGGACGGCAAGTCCGGCCATCGTAGCGTACATGCCAGCCTTGTCCGGGAGCTGGTGAGCCAGGTAGGTTTCCGTGGATTGGGTGGACTCCTGAACCCATTTGCGCACTTTTCCGCTTCCCAGGGCATCCAGGAAGCCTATGGGCAGGGTCATGATATGTTGCATCAGGGTCTTGCGCATATTGGCGGCAATCCTGAAAGCCGCCAGATGCGAACACATCAGCGCACCGAAATACACGACGATCGTGGCGATGGCAAAGGCCACGGCCATCCAGCCGTAATGGGCGATGCGGCTGTAATCTCCGGCAATCACATCCCTCAGGATGGCCCAGATATAGAGGAAAGGGACCAGGGCGAGCAACTGGCTGATGCCCGAGATGACCATTGACAGGTAGGTCAGCACCTTTCTCTTCCCCGCATATGCGAGGAGAGGTTGCAGAATCGGCTTCTTCTTATCCATAGATTGTTTTCAATAGTGAACAATGTTTCATTTTGTTTCATAAAAAAAACGGCCGCCTCCGTGGCGACCGTCAAATCCGTATCATTTTCCTCCATCCAATGACCTCGAATTGGATGTAGTCCGAAATGACCGAACGGACCTCCCCTTCCGTCAGGTCGTGCATCAGGACCTCTTCCAACAGGGTGAACATCCAGACGTTGTTCAGGTGAACGAAGAAATCGGACACATCCGTATTGATCTCAGGATGCTTCGTTTTCATGGCTTTCAACCAGTCAAGGACCAGCCGCGTAGCCTTCTCGACATAATATTCCTTATATCCTTCCAGGGAAGATCCCTGGGATTTGAAGAGCAGGAGTTTCAGGAGATTCCGGTATTTACGGATTGCCTCCATGTACTCTTCCAGCGTTGCTTCCACATATCCTTCTTCCTGCATGCGCAGGATGTCCTCGCCTTTGATCCCGTGGTGTTCGTCCAACATGGCTTCCAGTGTATCGGTCGCCGGTTTCAGCAGCTCCCGGAACAGTTCGTCTTTAGAGGCAAAATAGTGGTACAGGTTGCTCAGGTTGATTCCCGCTTCACGGGCTATGTCGCGCGTTGTCGTCTCCCGGAAACCCTTCTTCAGGAAGAGCCTCTTCGATTCGGAGAGAATCCGTTTTCGTATGTCTGTCTTGAGCGTCTGCATAGGGAACAATGTTCCTTTTTCCGCTGCAAAGGTAGACCTTTTCAGTCTTTTGGGCAATCCCAACTTTTAGGGATTATTCTAGTCACCGTGCCCTGTGGGATGTCAGAGTACCACTGCCGCAGCCGTCATCCAGCGGTAAACTTATAACGGTCTTTTTCGAAGGTCCGAAACATGACTTCTCTAAATGTACAAAACAGCCGGAAAACGGTTTTGCCACTGCTAATGCACAGCTTTGAAACAGCATTGACAAGGGAGACTGGTGAATCCTAATGTCCTTTGTCAGTTCTTGTATTTATTCTGGTAGAAGAAAAAAGAGTATCCCAGGAATCTGCCGGTATAGTCCAGTCATGTATTAGATATACCAATCTAACTATACAACCATATCTCTATACACTGATGAGTGGCATTTCTTCTCGAATCGACGTAGGAAAAGCAAGATCTTATCTGGAAAGATCCAAGATTAAAGACACCTCTTTTCCTGTCGGAATTTGTTACACATTCTTGACATGCCTCGAAGAGTCGAAAAACAAGCTAATTTTCTTTTCTACCCGAGATATTCAAGTGTCTCAAATGGTGACTCTTCGAGATACCGCCGGATTCTGTCACAGTGCTTGTCACAAAAAACGCAGATTCTGTCACAATTGTGACAAACGGACTGCGTAACTCACTGATAATCAAACTTCATTGAAAACCCATCGGCATCCCTTGGGAAGTATGTGATTTTCTGCATCGGGAAATAGAAAATTCAGCCTAATTAACTGATAATCAAATAGTTAGGCGATATTTCAAGTTTGGAGAATTACGGAATATTAAGCGTTTTACGGAACAGTTTGGTGCTTTTTGAACCGCATTTGAACCACGCGTGGTTCAAGGTACAGGATATTTTACGCCAAAGTTCACACTTTTACGTCATTTTACATGTGTTTACAAAATTGTCCCCAATCACCGGGGGAAAATGGCGTATCGGAGGTCTTGAGGAATCTTTCCAGTGATTTTGTAAAAAGTGTGTACTTTTTTGCTCTTTTCCGGCTTATATCCGGGCAATTGCATCTTCCTCAAAAGAGGCAAAAGATGCTCTTGGGACGTTCAAGTAGAAAGGGACAATGAAAGGGAAATACAGGACATCTATAACCGGCAGAGTCTGACTAACTTTGCACTTGAATTAATGCAGTACGTGAGTATGAAAAGATTGATGTCCGTGGCGCTGGTCGCCCTTTCCTTTCTATCTGGTTCAAGTCAATGCTGAACCCATCAAGGAAACCATCGACCACCTTCGGGATGCTCTTGCCTGGCTTGGCGAACCGGTCGTCAAGCAGAAAAAGCACAACAACACACTGCTTTTCAAGGTACAGCCGACCGATGTCGGAGCCGGTGAGATTCACCTGAAGGTGGAGATCAACTGCAAGGAGCACTTCAGCGTGTTCCCTATGGTCAGAGTCCCCTTCTCCGTACAAGGCTACTTAACTAATTGAATATCAGAGATTTATATTTCCGAGAAAAGTCAATTTCTGTGAGAATTCCGATGCAAAACCCCGGCAATCATCCAAGACTGTCGGGGTTCGTGTTAGTTCGATAAATCCGGATTTAAAGCATCGATTCCATCAGCAGCATATTCTGGTTTTACTAAGCTGCTCCTTTCTGGCTGAAGGAATGATTTCTTCGTGGAAAAAGTAGTTGACCACCACAGGGGGCTCACCGTGGGCGGAACGCCGGCTGTCATCGTTACGGACATAAGGCAGGCCTTCCTCCGCGCAAAAGCTGCGC
>JAEEGH010007243.1_pt1 | contig 26776 bp, 21 predicted proteins | sample 9134181 | NCBI WGS metagenome assembly JAEEGH01 (sample SAMN16246544, study PRJNA631951) | gut metagenome | biome: gut microbiome; feature: rumen; material: DP-attached | host: Bos | place: Iran: Karaj | collected 2018-10 | reverse complement strand
AAATGAGGGCAAGGCAACTTTCTATATCGGTTTTGATTGTACTGCAGATAGCCTTACAGCCGGTCACTTTATGGCTCTCACACTTATGAAGAGATTACAGATGGCTGGCAACAAGCCAATCGCACTTATCGGTGGCGGTACTACTATGATCGGCGATCCTTCAGGTCGTACAGATATGAGAAAGATGCTTACACGTGAGGATATCGATCACAACGCTGAGTGCTTCAAGCGTCAGATGGAGCGTTTCATCGATTTCTCTGATGGCAAAGCTCTTATGCTTAACAACGCTGATTGGTTACTTGACCTCAACTATGTTGACCTTCTTAGAGAAGTAGGTGCATGTTTCTCAGTTAACAACATGCTTCGTGCAGAGTGCTACAAGCAGCGTATGGAAAAGGGACTTTCATTCCTTGAGTTCAACTACATGATTATGCAGTCATACGACTTCTATCACATGTTCCAGCACTATAATTGTAACCTTGAGTTCGGTGGTGACGATCAGTGGTCAAACATGCTTGGTGGTACAGAGCTTATCAGACGTAAGCTTGGTAAGGATGCACATGCCATGACTATTACTCTTCTCACTGATTCACAGGGTAAGAAAATGGGTAAGACAGCTGGTAATGCAGTATGGCTTGATCCTAACAAGACTTCACCATTTGAGTTCTACCAGTACTGGAGAAATGTTGGTGATGCAGATGTACTTAAGTGCATTCGTATGCTTACATTCCTTCCAATCGAAGAAATTCAAAAGATGGACAGCTGGGAAGGTGCACAGCTTAACGAAGCAAAGGATATCCTTGCTTATGAGCTTACTCAGATGGTTCACGGTACAGAGGAAGCTGACAAGGCTCGCGAGGCTTCTAAGGCACTTTTCGCAGGTGGAGCAAACTCAGAAAACGTACCATGCCATAAGCTTTCAGATGATGACTTCAAGGATGGTAAGGTAGATATCCTTCAGATTCTTGTTTCTGCTGGTCTTACAGCTAGCCGTGCAGAGGCTCGTCGTGCTGTTCAGCAGGGTGGTGTTTCAGTTAACGGAGACAAGGTTGCTGATCCATTTACATCATACGAAAAAGATGCTTTTGCAGAGGAATTCCTTCTTAAGAAAGGTAAGAAATCTTTCTGCAAGATTGAAGCATAAATTCTAAAAATGATATAATAAAAGTGTCAAGATAACTTGGCACTTTTTTTTATAAAGGAGAATATAAATAATGGGTAACATTTTTTATTTTCAATGGGAGCTTGATTTACTTCACTGGTTTCAGAGTATACACAATGGATTTTTAGACTGGATAGTTCCAAAGATTACTTCCTTAGGAAATGGCGGATGGTTTTGGATAGTTGTTACTCTCCTACTCTTGATTTTGCCATTCAATAGAAAGATGGGTGTGCAGGCAGCAATATCTCTTATCATGACAGTTATTATTTGCAACGTGATTTTAAAGCCAACTATTATGCGATGCCGTCCTTGCTGGCTTGAGCCTGATGTGCAGATGCTTGTAAGCATTCCAAAGGATTATTCATTTCCATCAGGACATTCAAATGCTAGCTTTGCTGTAGCCACAGCTATTTTTACAAGAAATAAAAAGCTTGGAATTCCAGCACTTGTACTAGCAGCTTTAATCGCCATAAGCCGTTTGTATGTGTTTGTACACTGGCCTACAGATGTGCTAGCTGGTTCCCTGATCGGAATCTGTGGTGGAATCACAAGCTTTTTCACTGTGAATTTCATTTATAAAAAATTCAATAGAAATGGTCTAGATGATGCCCGTGTCTAAACCATTTCAACAACTAACAATTCATAAGGAGAGAGCACAATTTCTGTGCCGTTAAATGAAGAATTGTCTAAGGTTTTGCTTGTATTGGAAAGCAAAACCTTTTTTATTTTGGAAGGAAGACTAAGTGTCTGGGCATCCTTCTGATAATTAGCAATAACCATTACACTCTTCTCTCCTACCCTACTGTAGGCAAGAAGGTTTTTCTGCTCTGGTTTGTATGGAACAAACTTGCCATAAACAAATGTGGACTCATACTCTGGATTCTTTCTAAGTGAAATGAGCTCCTTATAAAAATTAAATACTGAATGTGAATCATTAATCTGCTCAGCAAGGTTGATGTTTTTGTATTTTGGATTAACCATAAGCCATGGTTTACCATCAGTAAATCCTGCATTCTTAGAGTCATCCCACTGGAAAGGGGTACGGGCATTATCTCTTGTCACATTTATAAGATGTGCAAGGGCCTCAGCATGTGTTTTGCCTTCATGTAATGCTGTTTCGTAGATGTTAGCATTTGCACAGTCATCCAAATCATTAATGTCATTAACATTATCTAGGTTTTCCATACCTATCTCCTGTCCTTGGTAAATAAATGGAAGTCCAGGAAGAAGGAAATATATACCTGCCAGCATCTTTTTGCTGGTGTCATCTAAATCTTCTTTTGGTATAAACCTTGAAACGCCTCTAGGTTCGTCATGGTTTTCGATGATGTTGGAAAGAAAACCGATGCCATCTACTCTCTCATGGGCTTTAAAGACTGCCTTTTTATAATTCTCTGGCGAAATATCTTCTTTGGTAGATTCAGCAGAAAAATCAAACATGGTAGAAAAGTATCCATGTGAGCCGATGAATAAAGGCAATTCATCATCCTTCTCATTAAATACTTCACCTACGGTGAAGGCATCATGCTTTCTGAATGTCTCATCAGCTAATTCATTAAGGAACTCTCCTACCCCAGTTGCTTCTTTTAGCATATTATCGATTGAGGAAAGTCCATCATCGCCATCCACAGGATAATCTGAAAATGGAAGTTTCTTTTTAATGTTGATGATGGCGTCGATTCTAAATCCAACAATACCCTTATCTAGCCACCAGTTAATCATTTTGTATACTTCCTTGCGAAGCTTAGGATTTTCCCAGTTCAAATCTGGCTGTTTCTTGTGGAACACATGAAGATAGATTTTGTCGTCATGTCCTGGCAATTTTTCCCATACACTGCCTCCAAAGTAGCTACGCCAATTGCAAGGCAAAGAATCACCATCCTTGTAATCTTCAATGTAAAAGAATTTGCCGTATTCTCCGTCAGGGTCTTCGCAGGCTTTTTTAAACCATTCATGTTCATCGGAGCAATGGTTTACCACCAAATCCATTACAATGCCTATACCCCTCTTCTTCCCTTCTTCAATTAGACGGTCCAAATCAGCAATAGTGCCAAAGCGTGGGTCGATATCGTAGTAATCTGAAATATCATATCCCTGGTCAGCTAAAGGCGAACAATAAATTGGTGAAAGCCAAATAATATCAATTCCAAGATCCTGCAAATAATCTAGTTTTTCAATAACTCCGTTTATATCTCCAATACCATCCCCATTGGTATCATAAAAACTCTTTGGGTAGATTTGATAAGCTACCTTGTTGTGCCACCATTTTTTTTCCATGTAAAAGCCACTCCTTAGTTTATTCTATGTAAACGCTAACATAAAAATATTGACAGGTAAATAGGTTATGCGTATAACTAAAACAAGGAGGAGAATGCTATGGTAAGAATCAAAGACATTGCAAAAACATGCGGGGTGAGCACAGCAACTGTATCGTATGTGCTGCATGGCAAGTATGAAAAGGTCTCAAAGGAAGTAAGAGAACGAATTGAAGCAGAAATTGCAGAAAGTGGATATATTACAAATCAATCTGCAATAAATTTGGTAAGTAGATGCTCAGGCCTTATTGGCGTAGCGGTAATGGATTCCAGCGATAAAAAGGATATTATGGGTGATCCATATTTTAGTATCCTCTTCTCCTATCTTGAAAAGGAATTTAGAAAAAGAGATAAATATATTTTGATTATCCTGGACCAGTCTCCTGAACGTGTTGTAAAGGATGCGTTGCGATGGAATTTAGATGGGTTGATTCTGAGCAACTATACCAAGGAGGCAATGATAGCCATCAGCCAGGAGTTTGTAAAACCAATTGTTACTATAGATGCAGCCTTTGTTTATGAATACGATAAGCTGGTGCAGGTATTCATAGATGATTATGATGGTGGATATAAAATTGGAAACTATCTGGCATCAATAGGTCATACAAATGTGGCAATGCTTGATGACAATGATGAGGAAGATACCAGACACAGATGGCGTGGTTTTAGGCAAAGCTTTATAGATAATGGAATAGAAATAGACGAAAGCTCCCACTTTATTATCGATATGAAAAATGAGGAGTTGCAGGATGGATTGGATAGAATTTATCCTGAATTAATAGAGAAAACAGCAGTTTTTTGTATTTCAGATTTCTACGCACTCAGAGTAATAAAGTATTTAAACGAGCATGGAAAAAAGGTGCCTGAGGATATATCAGTAACAGGTTTTGATGATATTTTCTTCTCAAAATTATCTACTCCAGAGCTTACAACAATAAGGCAAAATGTCCAGCAAAAAGCAGAATCGGCAGTAGATAGCATGATGAAAATGATAAAGAATAAGCCTGTGGACCATAACATAAAATTGCCTGTGGAGCTGGTTGTAAGGGAGTCTTGTAGGCAGTTGTAAAATATTAATAAAAATAAAAAACTAAATATGGCACATAGTAATAGTTATGTGCATAACCTTTGACCCAAGATTAGTCTTGGGTTAATTTTTAGTTACAAGGTTATTCGTATAACTAAAGGAGGACAGAATGGAAAAGGCATGGTGGAAAGAAAGTGTCATTTACCAGATTTATCCAAGATCTTTTTGTGATTCAAATGGTGATGGCATAGGTGATTTAAATGGAATACGAAGCAAGTTAGATTATCTAGAAAAGCTTGGAATTAACGTTATATGGTTAAGTCCAATATATAAATCTCCAAATGATGACAATGGTTATGATATCTCAGATTATCAGGACATAATGGATGATTTTGGAACTATGGAAGATTTTGATGCTCTGCTTAAAGAGGCACATGAGCATGGAATCAAAATCGTAATGGATTTGGTAGTTAATCACACATCGGATGAGCATAAGTGGTTTATCGAAAGCAGATCATCAAAAGATAATCCAAAGCGAGATTACTACATTTGGCGAGAGCCAAAAGACGGCAAAGAACCAAATAACTGGGGCTCATGCTTTTCAGGCTCTGCATGGGAATTTGATGAAAAAACAGGCATGTATTACCTACATTGCTTTTCAAAAAAGCAGCCGGATTTGAACTGGGACAACGAAAAAGTCAGAGATGAAGTATTCAACATGATGACCTGGTGGTGTGAAAAGGGAATTGATGGATTCAGAATGGATGTTATTTCCATGATTTCAAAAGTACCAGGATTGCCAGATGGAAACCAGGGAGAAGGCGCTTTATATGGGGATTTGTCTAATACAACAAACGGCCCAAGAGTTCACGAATATCTTCAAGAGATGCGTAAACGTGTGCTTTCAAAATACGACTTGATCACAGTTGGGGAGTGCGCAGGGGTAACTATAGATGAGGCAAAAAAATATGCAAGCCTTGATAACTCTGAGTTGAATATGGTTTTTGAGTTTGAGCACACAAGTCTAGACCATGATGAAAAAGGAAAATGGACCACCAAGAGATTTTATCTGCCAGATTTAAAAGCTAATTTGAGCAAATGGCAGAACGAACTTGAGGGTGAGGCTTGGAATTCCTTGTATTGGGATAATCACGATCAACCAAGAATTGTATCAAGACTTGGAGATGATTCCCCATTATCAGCAAAGTGCATTGCTACAGTTCTTCACATGATGAAGGGTACGCCTTATATATATCAAGGCGAAGAGCTTGGAATGACAAATTATCCTTTCAAATCAATTGACGAATGTAGAGACATTGAAATACTAAATGCTCACAAGGAATTGGTTGGCGGAGGCCGAATGTCAGAGGAGGATTTGCTGGCAGGAATTTGTGCAAAAGGTCGTGATAATGCAAGAACTCCAATGCAGTGGGATGATACTAAAGAGGCAGGATTTACAACAGGAAAGCCTTGGATAGGAGTTAATCCAAATTACAAGACAATCAATGCAAAAGCAGAATTAGAGGATAGCAATTCTGTATTTTATTATTATCAAAAGCTGATTGAGCTTAGAAGAAAAAGCCAGTGGTCAGACATTATCGTATATGGAACATACCAGCTTTTAGACAAGGAAGATGAAAATATTTTTGCATACACAAGACAATTGGGGGACAGAAAAATTCTTGTTGTATGTAATGTAAGCGCCAATGAGGTGCAATACAAGCTGGATTTTGACGTGGAAGGAAAGGCTTGCTTGATTCGTAATTACGATAATGTGGATTTGGAAAAAGAGATGACTATCCCAGCCTGGTTTGCAGGAGTTTGGGAAATCTAAATCCTAGTGTTGACATTATGCAAGAATCTTTAGTATATTGTATACATCTCGTGAGGGAGTAGCTAGCGCTATAAATTGAACGCGTTGTTTGTCAACAGACTCGGGTTTACCCTGGCAAACATTAAATAGTGAGACTCACGTGTAGCCATAGATTTGGTTACACGTGGGTCTTTTTTGTTATATATAAGCCCTCACAAAAGGAGTTTAATATGAGTGCAGTAGACATATTTTTATTTGGAGTAGGTCTATCTATGGATGCATTTGCTGTTGCTATCTGCAAGGGACTGGCAATGAAGCAGGTAAACAAAAAGCAAATGCTTATGATAGCTTTATTCTTCGGTGGATTTCAGGCGCTGATGCCGCTGATAGGCTTTGCCTTAGGAAGTGCATTTGCGGATATGATTTCAGCCTATGATCATTGGATTGCCTTCGTACTTCTGTTATACGTAGGTGGCAAAATGATTATAGATGCCATCCGTGAGTGGAAGGATGAGGACAAGGTTGAAATAATGGATCCGCCGCTTGATTACAAGGAGCTTACACTTCTTGCAATTGCAACAAGTATCGATGCATTAGCATGTGGAGTTACTTTTTCATTCTACGAAGGATTTAACATACTTCGTGCAATCTTAATTATTGGTATAACAACATTTGCAATTTCAGCAGGTGGTGTTTATGTGGGAAATATTTTTGGTAATAAGTTCAAGGCAAAGGCCCAGTTATTAGGCGGATTTATCCTGATTTTCCTGGGCGTGAAAATCTTGCTTGAGCATTTATATGGAATATCATTTGGGTTTTAAAGGAGGAGAATAAAATGACATTTTTTAGCACAATACCAGGAGCTTTGATTCTATTGATAGTAGGATTTGTATTTTTGATTAAGGGAGCAGATTTCTTCGTTGAAGGTGCATCTGCAGTAGCAAAAAAGCTTCATGTTCCAGCACTTGTAATCGGTATGACAATCGTGGCAATGGGAACATCGCTTCCAGAGCTTTCAGTTTCTGTTACAGCGTCTTTGGCAAACAGTAATCAGCTTGCTATTGGAAATGTAGTAGGATCTAATATTTTCAACTTGATGGTAGTTCTTGGAAGCTGCGCGTTGTTTTCAGCTCTTGAAGTAGCTGATGACACAATCAAAAAGGATTTTCCTTTTTCAGTAGCATGTGCAGTTGCTCTTATGGTTATGGGATTAATTGGAAGCTCAGTAGGACACATTGATGGTGCAATCCTTCTTGTAGCTTTTGCTATTTTTCTTGGTTCAATGCTAATGGCAGCTAAGAAACACAGAACAACTGCAGCAGAAATTGCAGAGGAAGAAGCAGAAAAGGAAATCGTAGATATCCCAACATGGCTTTGTATTATCTACATCATCGGTGGTGCAGTTGCTATCAAATTTGGTGGTGATTGGGTTGTTGCTTCATGTACAACTTTAGCTCTTAAATTTGGTATGTCAGAAACTCTTGTAGGTCTTACAATTGTTGCCCTTGGAACATCACTTCCAGAGCTTGTTACATCAATTGTTGCAGCTAAGAAAAACGAGCTTGATATGGCAATCGGAAATGTTGTTGGTTCAAATGTATTCAACATTCTTTTGATTTTAGGTACAGCAGGTGCTATTTCACCTATGACATACCTTACAGTAAACGCTATTGATACATTGATTCTTGTAGCTTTTTCAGCAATCGTATGGCTTATGTGCTTAAAGAAAAAGAATCTTAATAGAGCTAATGGAATCATCATGTTGCTACTTTATGTGGCATATCTTGCTTATATCATCGTAAGAGATGGCGGTGTAGCATAGATTAAATGTGGTAAAAAGAACGGTGTTATGGTAAAATCATAAAGTTTAAAGGGTTGAATAAGGAGGTAATTTTATGGGTCTTTTAGACAATCTTTCAGATAGCATTAGAAGTACCACCCAAGACCTTGGAAAAAAAGCTCAAAACGCCACAGATATGACCAAATTGCAGTATGACAAAAAGGTCAAAGAAGGCGAACTTATCAAGCTTTATGAAAAGCTTGGCAAGAAATACTATCAAGAGCACAAAGATGAGGACAGCGAAGATATTAAACGAATCACCGCTGTGACTCTTCGAATCAAAGAGATATCAGATGATATCATGGCACTTAAAGGCGGTGTCGCCTGCCCTAAGTGTGGCGCATTAGTCAAAAATGGCTCCATGTACTGTAGTGCATGTGGAGAAAAAATAGAGGATATTTTTGAAGAGTAGGAGTTAAGAATGGGTAACAAAGGCAATTATTACATCACCACAGCAATTGCTTACACATCAGGTAAGCCACATATTGGAAACACATACGAAATCGTGCTTGCAGATTCAATCGCTCGTTTCCGTCGCCAGGAAGGATACGATGTTTTCTTCCAGACAGGAACAGATGAGCACGGACAGAAAATCGAGTTAAAGGCCGCTGAAGCAGGCATCACTCCAAAGGAGTTTGTTGATAATGTTTCAGGTCAGGTTAGAAATATCTGGGATTTAATGAACACATCTTATGACAAGTTCATCCGTACAACAGATGAGGATCATGAGAAGCAGGTTAAGAAGATTTTCAAGAAGCTCTACGATAAGGGCGATATTTACAAGAGCTCATATGAAGGACTTTACTGTACACCATGCGAGTCTTTCTGGACAGAGTCACAGCTTGTTGATGGCAAGTGCCCAGACTGCGGTCGTGAGGTTCAGCCAGCAAAGGAAGAAGCATACTTCTTCAAGATGAGCAAATACGCTGACAAGCTTATTGATTATATCAATACACATCCTGAGTTTATTCAGCCAGTTTCTCGTAAGAACGAGATGATGAACAACTTCCTTCTTCCAGGATTACAGGATCTTTGTGTTAGCCGTACATCATTTACATGGGGTATCCCAGTAGATTTTGATCCAAAGCACGTTGTATATGTATGGCTTGATGCTCTTACAAACTACATCACTGGTATTGGTTATGAGTGTGATGGTGAGTCATCTGATCAGTTCAAGGCTTTATGGCCAGCTGACCTTCACCTCATCGGAAAGGATATCATCCGTTTCCATACAATTTATTGGCCTATTTTCCTTATGGCACTTGATCTTCCACTTCCAAAGCAGGTATTTGGACATCCATGGCTTCTTACAAAGTCAGCTGATGGTGGTGATGACAAGATGTCTAAGTCAAAGGGAAATGTTATCTATGCAGATGAATTAGTTGATTTCTTCGGTGTAGATGCAGTTAGATATTTCGTTCTTCATGAAATGCCATTCGAGAATGATGGTGCTATTTCATGGCCACTTATGGTTGAGCGTGTTAACTCAGATCTTGCAAACACACTTGGAAACCTTGTAAACCGTACAATCTCAATGAGCAACAAGTACTTCGGTGGCGTTGTTGAGGATAAGGGTGTTACAGAGGAAGTTGATGCAGATCTTAAGGCTGTAGTTACAGGTACAGTTGCAGCAGTTGAGTCAAAGATGGCTGAACTTCGTGTTGCAGATGCTATTACAGAAGTATTCAATCTCTTCAAGAGATGTAACAAATATATCGACGAGACAATGCCTTGGGCACTTGCAAAGGATGAGACAAAGCAGGATAGACTTGCTACTGTTCTCTACAACTTGGTTGAGGGTATCTCAATTGGTGCTACTCTTCTTAAGGCCTTCATGCCTGAGACATCAGAAAAGGTATTAGCTCAGATTGGTGCAAAGGAAATTCCTTACGATGAGCTTTCTACTTTCGGTCACTATGTAAACGGTGACAAGGTTACAGATGCTCCAGAGATTCTCTTCGCACGTCTTGACCTTGATGAGGTTATGGCAAAGGTTGCAGAGCTTCATCCAGCACAGCCAGAGGAAGCAGATGCTGATGAGGAGGAAGGAATCGATATCGAAGCAAAGCCTGAAATCACATTTGACGATTTCATGAAGCTTCAGTTCCAGGTTGGTAAGATTGTTTCTTGCGAAGCAGTTAAGGGTTCAAAGAAGCTCCTTTGCTCACAGGTAAAGATTGGTTCACAGACAAAGCAGATTGTTTCTGGTATCAGCAAGCACTACTCTCCAGAGGAGATGGTTGGAAAGAAGGTTATGGTTCTTGTAAACCTTAAGCCAGCAAAGCTTGCAGGTGTTCTTTCAGAAGGAATGTTACTTTGCGCAGAGGATGCTGAAGGCAACCTTTCACTTATGACACCAGAGAAGTCAATGCCATCAGGCGCGGAGATTTGTTAATATGATTTTTGAGACACATGCTCATTATGATGATGAGAAGTTCGACGAGGATAGAGTCGAACTTCTTTCTCATTTATTGAGGGAAAACAATATCGGTAATATTGTAAATGTAGGTGCAACCTTTAGAGGTTGTAAGGACAGTATAAAACTGGCTGAGGAGTACGATAGTGTATACGCAGCTATAGGAATACATCCAGAGGAAATAAATGAAATAAACGAAGATGTCATCAAATGGCTCAGGGATAATTCATCAAATCCAAAGGTTGTTGCAATAGGTGAAATCGGCCTTGATTATTACTGGGTTAAGGAGCCAGAGCAAAGAGCAAAACAGCGTCTTTGGTTCGATAGACAAATGGATTTGGCTTTAGAGTTAAATTTACCGGTAATTATTCACTCTAGAGATGCGGCAGAAGACACTTTAAACACAATTATTAGGTATAATACACAAGGATTGAAAGGTATTGTCCATTGTTATTCATATTCCAAGGAAATAGCCATGGAATATGTGAAAATGGGATGGTATATTGGTGTTGGAGGAGTAGTCACTTTCAAGAACGGCAGAAAGCTAGTTGAGACAGTTGAGGCTATTCCAATTGAAAACATTGTTCTTGAGACAGATTGTCCATATATGGCGCCTGTCCCACACAGAGGCGAGCGCAACAGCTCAATCTATCTTAGCCATGTGGCTGAAAAGGTTGCAGAGCTAAAGGGCCTTTCTGTAAAAGAAGTGGAAGATATTACCTATGAAAACGCCTTAAGGGTGTATACTAAAAGCAAAAGGAAATAAATATGGCATATTTAAGTAATCCAACATATACGAGAGCTGTTTTGGAAGCTCATGGATTCTCATTTCAAAAGAAATATGGACAGAACTTTCTTATTGATGGCAATGTCCTTGATAATATCATTGATGCAGCAGGCATTACAAAGGACGATTTTGTTCTAGAAATCGGCCCTGGTATAGGAACAATGACACAACGTCTTTGCGAGGAAGCAAGGGAAGTTGTGGCAGTGGAAATCGATAAAACACTTATCCCAATTTTGGATGATACACTATCTACATACAAGAATTGGACAGTTATCAATCAGGATATTTTAAAGGTTGATATTAACAAATTGGCCCTTGAAAAAAACGGTGGAAAGCCGATAAAAGTAGTGGCAAATCTGCCATACTATATTACAACTCCAATTATCATGGGGTTATTTGAAAGTCATGTACCACTTGAGTCAATTACAATCATGATTCAAAAAGAGGTGGCCGACAGAATGAAAACAGGACCTGGTTCCAAGGAATACGGAGCTTTGTCTTTAGCGGTTCAGTATTATTCAAATCCAGAGATAATATGTGAGGTTCCGCCAAGTTGCTTTATGCCACAGCCAAAGGTATCAAGCACAGTAATATCGCTGAGATGTCACAACAATCCGCCAGTTGAATGTGACGAGAAGCTTTTATTCCAGATTATTAGAGCATCATTTAATCAGCGCAGAAAAACTTTATTGAACGGTCTTAGCAATGGGCTTCATTTTTCGAAGGAGCAAATTGCTGATGCTATAGAACAGTGTGGTTTTGTACCAACTGTACGAGGAGAGGCGCTATCGCTTGAAGATTTTGCCAAATTAACAAATGTATTAAAGCAGGCTTAGGAGATTAACAGACTAGTAGGGAGAGCTTAATTAATGGATGTCCGCAGCTACAGCAGAGAAGTACAACTTCTCATAGGTGAAATACAAAAAAATAGAGGCAAGGACTCAGGAACAGTTTTATCAGCTTGCGATAAGCTTTTGGCTTACGGTAAGGGCATGAAAGATGATGCCCTTATTGGGTATGCTTATTTTTCAAAGGGCGAAACCTACTATCTTCTAAATGACGCATCTAATTTCTATTCTCAGATGCTTTCTTGCATGGGACCTATGGAGCACGTAAAGGAATGGGGATACGTTGCCATGGCAAACAATATGCTAGGCATTGTTTCTCTAAATCGCGGAAATGCTCCATTTGCCCTGGATTATTTCATTAAAGCAATCAGTATTTGTGAGGATTATTCACTTCCAGATATAGAGTGGATGATCCACATGAATCTTGGTTCATTGTACCTTAACATCGAGGAATACCAGAAATCCATTTCTCATACTGAAATTGCATATAGATATATTCTTGATCACAAGAGCTTGGATGGTTTTACTGAAAGTTATACAGCCATCCTACTTGGCATGGGACGAGCTTACTTAAATCTTGATAGAGAGGACAGATGTCTTGAAATCGAGAAGAAGCTTAGAACAGAATGTCTTCCATATTTGATGGAGATGGACAGAATAGTTATCTATTGCTATTTTGCAAGAGTTCATCAGGCAATAGGCGAGGAAGAAGCAAGAGACTATTGGATTGAGATGGTAAACAAGCATGCCAGCACAAGCATGCCTATTTTGGATGTGTTTGATGATTTTTATGATTATCTACACATGCTTCTTAAAATCGAAAAATATGATGATTTCTTCAAAGCATATACAGTTCTTGATGATTTGACAAAACATACTTCTATAAAAAATCTCGAAAGAAAGCTTCTTACATTAAAGATTCGTTACTACAGAAGAGTAGGCCAAATAGAAGAATATAAAATCGCTTCAGTTTTATATTTCGAGCTATCAGAATTTATGGAACGCGAAAACCGCTTGATGGTCAGCAACATGATCGTTATGCGTAATTCGTATATGGAGCTTACACAAATCAATAAAAAAGTCGAAGAGAAGAATACATTCTTGCAGAAACGTTCAGAGACAGACCCATTAACTGGAATGTATAATAGACTGAAGCTTAATGAGTATAGTGAGGAAGCCTTTGAAAAGGCCCTTATTAATAGATCTAGTATAGCAGTTGAAATCCTTGATATTGATTTCTTTAAGCAGTACAACGATAACTATGGACACCAAGAAGGTGATAATTGTATCAAGTTCATTGCCAGCACTTTAATAGACATGGCAAAAGAGGATGGCATTTTCACAGCAAGATATGGTGGAGATGAGTTTGTAGTTATCTATGAAGGTCTTACCAAAGAAATGGTGGAGGCCAAAGCAAATGAATTAAGAGATCGAATATATCAGCAAAAGTGGGAGCATAAGTTTTCTCTTACAGACAACATTGTTACCATTTCTCAAGGTATCTGTTATGGAATACCAGAAAGAGATGCAAGCATGTTTGGTTATCTTCAGGGAGCAGATAAAATGTTATACGAGGTTAAGCAGCAAAGCAGAAATGCAATTAAAATCTGCGATGCGACAGACTTAGTAGAACTAAAGGATGAATAAAAATGAAAACCATTAAAAAGATTTTTTTTGATGATGTTATCAGTCTAGTGAAGAATTTTTTCGCTCTTGTTATTGTGGTAGGAATTTGTTTCTTACCGGCGTTGTATGCATGGTTCAATATCTATTCTAACTGGGACCCATATGGCAACACAGGAGCGCTAAAGTTCGCAGCTATATCTTTGGACAAAGGATACACAGATGAAGAAGGTGAGTATCACAATCAAGGTGATACCATAATTGAAAACCTTCATGAAAATACCTCTGTGGATTGGCAGTTTGTCGATTCAGAGGAGGATGCTGTAAATGGAGTTTATAGCGGGGAGTATTATGCAGCAATTGTTGTAGATGAAGATTTCACATACAACATGTACAACGTTCTTACAGACGACGTCAAAAGACCGGTTCTACATTTCTATGAGAATCAAAAGAAGAATCCCGTAGCGACTAAAATTTCAGATACAGTAGCCCAGTCCTTGCAGAACAACATAAATGTGGCATTCACAGAAGTTGTTGTTAGCAGGGTGTTTTCTAGTGCGTCAGATGTGTCAGAAGATTTGCAGGAAAAGGGCGGAGTAGACGAGATTGTAAACAAGCTTGAAAGCCTTAGCGCAGACTTAACTACATATCAAAATGCTATGACTACAATCATAGAAAACGATGCACAGCTTAAGGCTTCCTTAGAGGCTGCAGAACAGGATGCGACAAATGTCAAGAATCAGGCAGAGCAGAGTGCTAAGTCTCTTGAGACAGCGGGAAATATTACAGATAAGGCTGATACAACTATTAATTCATACTCACAAACAGTAGAAAGGGCCATGACTCTTATAGAAGTAAAAGCAGTTTCTATGAATCAGAACCTTGATACAGCCAAGATTAGTGCTGATGCCACAGAAGTTGCAAGAAGCCTTAAAGGGGCTATGCTTGATACTTTAGAGATGGCTGACGTAGCTATATATCTTCCAAGTAAACTGAACGAGACAGAATTAAATACAGCAAAAGAAGAATTCAATAATGTTGTTAATGGAATACTGGACTCTTATAACGAATTGACAAATGGTATTCCTGAGGAGATGATACCAGCGAATTTGAAAGCCATGGTAGCAAAAATACAGTCAGCCCAGACTGCAATAAATTCAATTGATCCATCTTCAACAGAATATCAAAACCAGGTGGTAGCGGCAGACAAAGCTATCAAAGAAGCAACAGATGCGTTAAATAATGTAAATGAAGAAGAATTAGTATCAGTTGGTACAGAGAATCTTAAGTCAGCAGCTACTAACGCAAGAACAAAGGGCGAAGAGTTAAATAAAACATTATCTGGCCCACTTAGAGAAAAGGTAGATGCAGGCCTATCTTCACTTGAGGGAATGCTTAACAATTCAAGCGCAATACTTAATACTGTTGGCGAAACATTTGGCAATCTGGTTGTAATGTTTGATGCAATTGGAAACACAGTAGATTGCGCAGATACAAGCTTACAAAAAACAAGCGAGGCTATAGTATACGTAAATGGAAGATTGATTGATGCAATAGCCGAAATCGAAGAAGCCGGCTCAGCTGATAAAATTCAAGTATTAGTAAATGCATTATCTGGTGACCCGGAAGTATATGGAAAGTTCTTCTCAACACCAGTGGAAATGAAAACAGAAGCTGTATACCCTATCGAGAATTATGGATCGGCAGTAGCACCATTCTATTCAACATTGGCATTCTGGGTAGGAGCATTGATATTAACAGCAATTATTAAAATTAAGCCAGATAAAAACAAATATCCAAATGCGTCTGAGAGACAATTATATTTTGGAAGATATGTCCTATATTGGGTACTTGGACAAATTCAGGCGGTGATTATTGTATTAGGAGACATATTCTTGTTGCATGTGCAGTGCTTACATCCATGGCTATTCTTATTAGCAGGATCGGTAATTGCCACCACTTTTACTATCCTAATCTATTCCCTTGTAACTACTTGGGGTGACGCGGGTAAGGCACTTGCAGTAGTACTTGTAGTTATTCAGATTGCAGGTAGTTCAGGAACATATCCTATTGAGCTTTTGCCGGAGTTCTTTAGAAAGGTATACATATTCTTCCCATTCCCATATGCAATCAACTCTATTAGAGAATGCTTATGTGGAACTTACGAATGCGACTATTTAAAGTACTTGGGTACACTCGTTATATTTATGGCTATATCACTTGTGATAGGTCTTTTGGTAAGAATTCCATTTGAAAAGCTCAACCATTACATGGAAGAACGAATGGAAGATACCGAAATGATGTAGGAGGCAGTTTTGGGAAAAGAAAAAGAAATCGTTTATGAGAGGTTCATGGATTTGCAGCAGCAGGTTCATCAGCGTAATCAGAAAAAGATAAAAGTAGGGTTAAAAGTTAATATTTTATTGCCACTTGTCTTTTTGGTAATAAGCTTTATCACTGACCGTTCTAAGCTTGTGTTCTTAGTACTTTGGATTGTTTCATTGTTTGGCATTGCATTCTACCTTTTATATGTAGAATACATGGATTTTGAGCTTCAGGAGCAATTAAAGGAGCTTGGAATTATGGAAAAAGAGGCAGAGGCACAAGCCCTTATTGGTGAAGAAGTTATTCAGAGTATTGATGAAATAAACAATGCTAAAAACGAAATGGTGAAGGATATTAAGGACCTTAAAGAAGAGATTAAAACTGATATTCATTCTATGGGAGACAAGCTGAAAAGATGAAAAACGTTATTAAGATTATCGTTTCAGACATAAAAAGATTATCAACAAATGTAGTTGCTATGGTTGTTATCATAGGACTTACAGTAATTCCATGCCTATATGCCTGGTTTAATATCCTATCTAACTGGGATCCATACGGTGAAAGCGCCACATCAAATTTGCAGGTAGCCGTTGCATCATCTGATGAAGGCATAATGATTGGCAGTGTGGAATTAAATGTCGGGGACATTATAATTAGCAATTTAAAAGAAAATACCACTATAGGCTGGGTATTTACAGACACTGCGCAGGATGCTGTAAATGGCGTTTATTCAGGTGATTATTACGCTGCTCTTGTCATAGACGAAGAGTTTAGTTCAAACATGATAAGCTTCCTAAGCGGAGATATCGAGAATCCAGTAATCACTTACTACGAAAATGAAAAGAAAAATGCCATTGCACCAAAGATTACCGCAAAAGTGAAGACTACTATTGAGCGAGAGGTTGATCATGCTTTTGTAAGTACTGTGGCAGAATCACTCTTAAAGGGTGGCGAATATTTCGCGACATTGGATGAAGAAGGCAATATCACTGGCGCAGGTATCAATAAGCTTGAGCAGCTTGATTCAGACTTAAATGGAATGATTACCATTTTGGATTCATATATTGCACTTATGGATTCAACAGAAAGCATATCAGAGGCTGGGGAAGCAATCACAGAAAGCGCAAATAGCATTACAGAGCTGGCAGGTTCAATGGCTGAGGACACACAAAACAAGGCAGCTGGTGTAAAAGATGATGTTGAGCAAAGTAAGAAAAATGCTGATCGAAAAATAGAAAACCTAAATGAAAAATTAAGCGCTGTAGATTCAGATGCAAATACATTAAATGAAAAAGTGGCGGGGTTAAGCCTAGACGTTGATATTGACTATACACAGCTACAATCAAGTGTTAGCACAATCCAGGAAATGTGGGGAACTGACCAACAAGGTTTATACCAGTTATTATTAAATGTAAATGCTCCTAATACAGAAGAGGGAACAAAAGCAAAAGAAGCAATCACGGAGTATGCCAATGTATTAGACGGTTTGATTGCAGGATTGGATGAAGATGTGGCAAATATACAATCAGCCACTACAAAGGGCGAAGAAGATTTTAATGCAGCTAAAAACACATTAGTAAATAATGTGGCAGCAGTCCTTGCATGTACAAAAAACATTCGTGATTACTATGGTGCAATTTCTTTAGTGGGACAGGAAGCAATTGATGCAGGATCAAAGGCAGTTGAAGAAGTAGAAAAGCTTATCAATTACAATGCAACAAGCATCGATTTGGTAGCTGATAACTTAGATAATTACGCTGTGATTATGGAGCAGTCTAAGGATTCTCTTGTAAAATCAAGAGATGAAGCTGTGGAAATGGAAAGCCAATTAGCGGCATTGATAGCTGAGATAAAAGCCATTGGTCAAAACGAAGCATATCAAAAGATAATGGAATTGCTTCAGTCAGATCCAGATTTGCTGTCTGATTTTATTAGCAGCCCGGTAGATATTTCTGATGAATATATTTATCCAGTGGAAAATAATGGTTCAATGACAGCGCCATTTTACATTGTTCTTTCTATTTGGGTTGGAGCACTTATCATGTCCACCATTCTAAAGACAACTGTTAAAGACACAACAGGTATGGACAACCTAAAGAACTGGCAGTGCTTCTTAGGAAGATTTTTTACCACCTTTGTGATAGGCCAGATACAGACAATCATCACAGTGCTAGGGGCGTTTCTGTTTGTAGGAATTCAATGTGAGCATCCATTCTACTTCTGGATGGCATGTGCATGGACATCATTGATTTATTCATTGTTGTTATATTCATTTACATATTCATTTGGAAATGTAGGTGAAGCGTTATCAGTAGTATTAATGGTTATACAGGTTGCAGGTGCAGGCGGTACATTCCCAATCGAAGTACTTCCAAAGGTATTCCAGGTGCTCTACAAGTTTATGCCATTTAACTATTCAATGAATGCGCTTAGAGAGTGCATCGCAGGATTCTATGAAAATACATATAGAAATTGCATGTTAACACTCATCATCTACGGGTTAATTGCGGTGTTTATAGGCGTTACACTTTATCATCCATTTAAAATATTAAATGAAAAAATTGAGAACAGTAAGGAAAAATCAGGGATATTGATATAAAATGAGGGCAGGATAATCCTGCCCTTTTGTTTTTATAGGAGGTTTGCATGAGAGATATTGGATGGGTTAAAGATTCGGTTTTTTATCATATTTATCCATTGGGAGCCTTTGGCTGTCCCAGAGAGAATAAGGGAGAAGAAACTGCAGGACATCGTATTTTAAAGCTAATTGATTGGATACCTCATTTAAAAGAAATCGGTGTTAATGCTTTGTACCTGGGTCCAATTATGGAATCGGGAACCCACGGGTACGATACTTGGGACTATTATAAAATCGACAGCCGATTAGGAACAAACGATGATTTCAAAAAAGTAGTTAAAGCTTGCCATGACAATGATATAAAGGTTGTTCTTGATGGTGTCTTCAATCATGTTGGCAGGGGCCATATTGCATTCAAGGATGTATTAGAAAAGAGAGAAAATTCAACCTACAAAGACTGGATTGCTGGTTTAAATTTGTCGGGTAATAACTGGCATGGAGACGGCTTATCCTACGAATGCTGGTCAGGCGCGGAAGAGTTGGTAAAGTTGAATCATTGGTGCAACGATGTGGATAACCACATTTTAAATGCCGTAGGCATGTGGATAGATGATTTCAAGATAGATGGTTTGCGACTTGATGCAGCAGACTGCATAGAGAGAGGCTTTTTTAATAGGCTTAAGAGCTTTACTGAAGAGAAAGCATCAAATTTCTGGCTAATGGGCGAGATAATCCATGGAGATTATAATATTTATGTAAACGAAAACATGCTAGATGCAGTTACAAATTATGAATGCTGGAAGGGAATATATTCAAGCCACAACGATCATAATTATTTCGAAATAAACTATGCTATGAAGCGTCAGTGGGGCCAAGGTGGACTCTATGTAGGTAAGTACCTATACAACTTTGTGGACAATCACGATGTAAATAGAATATATAATCTGCTGACAGATAAGGCCAATATCTATCCTGTTTATACTCTTTTATTCACAATGCCGGGAATACCATCTATCTATTACGGCAGTGAGTGGGCAATTGAAGGGGATAAAAAATCTGGAGATGGAGACTATGCACTTCGTCCAGAAATAGATCCAAGTAAAATGAGCAATCCAGATTTGATTGATCATATAAAGATTTTGGCGGAAATTAGAAAAAGTTCAAATCCTCTGAAACAAGGGGTTTACGAGGAAGTGCAGGTTAAGAATGAAACTTTGGTTTTTGCCAGGGTATGGAATGATGAATATGTGATTGTGGCATTAAATAACACAGCCGAAGAAAAGCAAATGGGCTTTGACTATCGAGGTCAGCACTATGAATTTCTGCTGGAGCCTCATGGTAGCAAGATTTTAAAATAATTAATTGTTTGCAAGATATGCATACATGCAGTGGTCAAGGCGTTGTCCGTTGATAATGATTTTATCTCGGAGGACGCCTTCAAATTGGAAGCCTAATTTCTTGACCATATGTATAGAAGGGTCGTTATTAGGCAAGATTAAAGCTTCGAAACGATGAATACCTAAGTCACGTGCAATTACGGGAATAGTGTAAGCGATAGCCTCGCTGCAATAACCTCTGTTCATGTAATCCTTGTCCATTTTATATCCGATAGTACAGCTTTGATAGATAGGTCTTACAATGTTTCTATAGCTAACAGTTCCAATGATTTTGTTTGGATTATCTTTTTCAAAAATCCAGTAGCGAATCATAATCATCTTTAGAATATTGTTATGTTCAAATTCCAGTATTTTTCGTTGATGATTCAATGTATAGAAATCATCGCCGATGATAGGTTCGTATTTTTCAAAAATTTCTTTGTTTCTAGTATAAAAATTCAGTACAAGATGTGCCGATTCTTTCCCTAAAACCTTTAATGTAAGACGTTCAGTGTTAATTTCGAATTGCATATAATCCTCCCCTGAATAATAGATTAATCTATTCCTCTTAAACTAGTGTTAGGAATATAAGGCTTCAAAATATCAACAAATGATTCTAAAGTCTCCAGTGAATGAGGTGAAAAGATAGGATTGATAACCTGCTCCGACTCCTTATAGCTTTGTAAATAATAAGCCTTGGCACCCTTTAGCCACCTGCCGATGGATTCCATATCCTCGCTATTATGGCATTCTTTCATGATAGTTGTTCGGAATTCGTAGTCTATCTTCCCTTCCATCAAAATATCAATTGATTCTTGAATAGGCTGGATATCAAAGGTCTTCATACATGCAATAGTGTTGTATTTATCCTTTGAATGTTTAATATCCATAGCCACATAATCGATAAGTCCGCTATCAATCAAGGTTCTAAGCATCTTGGGATTTGTTCCGTTGGAATCAAGCTTTACCAATAATCCTAAATCCTTAATTTTTCTAATAAAATCAGGTAAATCCTTGTGTAAAGTGGGTTCACCACCAGTGATGCATACTCCATCCAAAATTTTCTTTTTGTTGTTAAGATGTTCAAAGATTTCTTCCATGGAATAGGCAATAACATCTGCAGGAGGTATAACCAAATCCCTGTTGTGACAGTATGGACATCTAAAGTTACAACCACCAGTGAAAAGGGTTGTAGCCACTTTGCCAGGATAGTCCAATAATGTAGTTTTTTGCATTCCTAAAATAAGCATAGTAAAAATTCCTATTTAAAAGCTAAAACAGGCAATTTTTCTCAAGAAAATGATTGCTTGCAAAGTCTTTTCTGTTAAAATTTATTCTGTAGATATTATAAAAAGTATAGCAAACTAGGAGGGGAAAATCCATGATGTCGAAAGAAGAGCGCCAAGAGAAGCGCGTTGCAAAACAGGCAGAAAAAGAGGAAAAAAAGACTCTCAAAGTATACGAAAAATATATGGAACAGGCCATTAAAGAAGCAAAGAAGGCATATGACATCAATGAGGTTCCTATTGGATGCGTAATTGTTCAGGATGACAAAATCATTGCCAGAGGGTACAATCGCAGAAATACAGATAAGAGTGTTTTAGCACATGCGGAAATAGCAGCGATTCAGGAAGCCTGCAGAAAAACAGGTGACTGGAGATTAGAGGATTGCACATTGTATGTTACGTTGGAGCCATGTCAGATGTGCGCAGGAGCAATAGTTCAGGCTCGTATTCCAAAGGTAGTAGTTGGAGCGATGAATCCTAAAGCAGGCTGTGCAGGCTCAGTAATCAACATTTTACAAATAGATAAATTTAATCATCAGTGTGAGCTTGAGACAGGAATCTTAGGTGAAAGATGCACAGAAATGATGACAAAATTTTTCGAAGAGTTAAGAGAACAGAAAAATCAGTTAATGTAACAGGTTGTTTTATTGACAAACAAGGCCTTTTTTCATACAATAAGGTCTCCGAGTAATGACATAAGGTATCATTTGGCGGTCGTCCTGAGAGGATGTTGATCTTTGGGTCCCTCGTAATGGGCACCTGCGAATCGTGTCAGGGCAGGAATGCAGCAGCACTAAGTAGGACCGTTCATCTGACGAGGGGTCACCTGGAGGGAGTTCTCCTAGGGCGGCTACCAAATGATATCGATGTAGTTAACTCGGTATTTTTATATCAAGGTGGATGAATTATGGGTGCACAGGATAGAACAGAAAAAGTACTTAGAGATATGCATGTATTGTTTTCAAAGGCTCAGCCTTACGAAGGCAGCGCAAGAAATGTCATTGTAGATAAAAACGCAATGATGGATCTTCTTAAGGAGCTTAACGAGTGCATGTACGATATGATGGAAGAGCACGAGCTTACTGTTAAGAGTCGTGACAAGGCAAATCGTGAGATGCAAAAGCAAGGGGACGATATTGTCTTCGAAGCAACTCGCAAAGCAGAAGATATCTATGCCGCATCTCTTATGTATACAGATAATGCTATGGATTCTATCCAGTCAATTATCAAAGAATCCCAAGAATCTATTGCAAAGATATATGAAGAAGCAAATAAAAAAATTAAAGAGGAAACAAGACTTGTTAAATCTAATCAGTTAGAGCTTAAGAGTCACCTCAATGATTTAATTGATACACAAAAATACCTTCGTCTTATTGATGAAGAAAATATGCGAATTCGCCGCGAAAAAGAGGAAGGAACTGATGAGGAGTATGATAGCGCTCCAAAATATGCAGCTCCTGAAATTAGAATAGATAAAGAATACTTCGCAAAGGCAGGTCTTGAAATCGATGATGATTTAGATGCACCAGCAGATGCAGAGGAAAATGGAATCTCCTCAGAGGACTTAGATGCAGAGTACTTCAAGTGGCAGGAAGAAGAGTCCGAGGGAGAGAAGAAACCTGGTAAGAAAGGCCTTGGAGGCCTTTTTGGATTAAAGCACTAGAAGGAGAATAAAGGATGAAGCTTTACAACAATGGAGTTTACCTTGTAAACGGCAACCAAATTGTAGAGGATAGCCCAGAGGCTCTCAGCGCAATCAAAGCCGCAACAGGTAAGGATGTAACTAAAGACCAGGCACACCAGGAAACAATGGCATATGGAATTTTGTCCAGCCATAACACTTCTGGAAACATGCAGCACCTACAGATTAAGTTTGATAAGTTGATTAGTCACGACATCACATATGTAGGTATTATTCAGACTGCAAGGGCTTCAGGCCTTGAAAAATTCCCAATCCCATACTGCCTTACAAACTGCCACAATTCACTTTGCGCAGTAGGCGGTACTATCAACGAAGATGACCACATGTTTGGTCTCACATGTGCTAAAAAATACGGCGGAATCTACGTTCCACCACATCAGGCTGTTATTCACCAGTTCGCTCGTGAGATGATGGCAGGAGGCGGAAAGATGCTTCTTGGTTCAGATTCCCACACAAGATATGGAGCTCTTGGAACTATGGCAATGGGCGAAGGTGGCCCAGAGCTTGTAAAACAGCTTCTTAATCAGACATATGATATCGCCATGCCAGGTGTTATTGGCGTATATATGACAGGAACACCACGAAAGGGTGTAGGTCCACAGGACGTTGCGCTTGCTATCATCGGTGAAGTGTTCGACAAAGGCTACGTTAAGAATAAAGTTATGGAGTTTGTTGGCCCAGGCGTTGCAAATCTTTCTATGGACTTTAGAATTGGCGTAGACGTTATGACTACAGAGACAACTTGTCTTAGCTCAATCTGGACAACAGATAAAGCTACAGAGGAGTTCTATGAAATTCATGGCCGTAAGGAGGAGTTCAAGGAGCTTAATCCTGGCCAGGTAGCATATTACGATGGAATGATTGAAATCAATCTTGATGAAATCAAGCCAATGATTGCTATGCCATTCCACCCAAGTAACACATACACAATCGAAGAACTTAATGCAAACCTCATGGATATCCTTGATGATTGCGAGAAACGCGCAAAGGTATCTCTTGATGGTCAGGTTGAGTTTTCTCTTAAGGACAAAGTTCGAAACGGAAAATTATATGTAGATCAGGGTATCATTGCAGGATGTGCTGGTGGTGGATTCGAGAATATTTGCGACGCAGCTGATATCTTACGTGGTACAAGCATTGGACCAGATGAGTTCACTCTATCTGTATATCCAGCATCTACACCTATATACATGGAGCTTGTTAAGAATGGCGCTGTAGCAGATCTTATGAGCACAGGTGCTATCGTTAAGACAGCGTTCTGCGGACCATGCTTTGGTGCAGGAGACACACCATCTAACAATGGATTCTCAATTCGTCACTCTACTAGAAACTTCCCTAACCGTGAAGGATCTAAGCTTCAGAATGGTCAAATTGCATCGGTTGCGCTTATGGATGCTCGTTCTATTGCAGCAACTGCGGCTAATAAGGGATATCTTACAGCAGCAACAGATATTGACGTAGACTTTACAAAACCAAAATATCATTTCGATGGCAGAATTTATGCAAACCGAGTATTCGATTCTAAGGGCGTAGCAGAGCCAGATACAGAAATCCACTTTGGTCCAAATATCAAAGACTGGCCAAAGATGAGTCCACTTCCTGAGAATTTATTCTTACAGGTTGTATCAGAGATTCACGACCCTGTTACTACTACAGATGAATTGATTCCATCTGGAGAGACATCTTCTTACCGCTCTAATCCTCTTGGATTGGCAGAATTTACTCTCTCTAGAAAAGACCCTGAGTACGTAGGAAGAGCTAAAAATATCCAGAAAGCACAGAAGGCTCTTGAAGCTGGAGAGTGTGCAGGCGAAGCTGTACCAGAGTTAAAGACAATCGTACACAAAGTTAAAGAGACATATCCAGATGTTAACCACAGCAACTTTGGCGTAGGAAGCACAATTTTTGCTGTAAAGCCAGGCGATGGTTCGGCAAGAGAGCAGGCTGCATCATGTCAGAAGGTTCTCGGCGGTTGGGCAAATATTGCAAACGAATATGCCACAAAGCGTTACCGTTCAAATCTTATCAACTGGGGAATGCTTCCATTTGTTATCAAGGAAGGCGAGTTACCATTTAAGAATTTGGATTATCTCTTTATTCCAGGCATTAAAGATGCAGTTGTTAACAAAGCTGAAACAATTAAGGCGTATGTTGTAAAAGAGGAAGGATTAAAAGAATTTGATCTCACTCTTGGCGAACTTACAGATGACGAAAGAGAAATCATTCTTAAAGGATGCTTGATTAATTACAATAGACAGTAAGACCAAGCTCTTAGGGAGGGTATTTATGACAGACGAAGAGGCAAAAATCGAACAAAAGGCTCTCAGAAAAAGACTATTTAGCTATGTTATTGCAGCTTTCATTGTAATAATCTTCTACTTTTTGCTGAGAAATAGCCGTAGCGTGTCTGCAGCTATTAATCATGTGAATACCGTTGTTCAACCTATTATAATAGGTTTTATAATGGCCTTTTTGATGAACCCTATAATGCAGTTTTTCGAAAAACGTTTTAGCAGGTTGTTCAATAGGTTCTGTAAAACAGAGCTAGGTGCAAGGAAAGCAAATAGAACTTTGTCATCTATACTCTCTTTAGTAGTATTGGCTGGAGTAGTAATCTTTATTATCAACGCTATCGTGCCAAATTTAATTAGCACAATCATCTATCTTGCAAAACACATTGAAGAGCAGATTGCAGGGGTGTTAGATTGGTGCAATGTAATTACAAAAGGCCAGTACGAAGAAGCTCTTATGAAGGCCAAGGATAACAATATTGGCGATTTGGTAAACCAGGGGTTGTCTTTTGTAGATCAGTACATTGATTATGATGAGACAGATATGATGTCTCTTATAACCAGCAGTGTTCTTACAGTTGGAAAGTTTATAGTAAACATAATCATTGGAATGTTTGTTTCAGTGTATGTATTAATCTCAAAGGAAACATTTAAAGCCCAGGCAAAGAAGCTTATATGCGGATTAATGTCTCCTAAATATGCAAATATCACCCTTGAAATTACACGCAAATCAGCAGATATCTTTTACGGATTTATCATTGGCAAGATTATCGATTCAATAATCATCGGTGTGATTTGCTATATCGCATGCTTAATTATGAAGATGCCATATCCTGTACTTGTATCTGTAATCGTTGGTGTTACAAATATTGTTCCAGTGTTTGGCCCATACATCGGTGCTGTTCCAACAGTCATCATCATTTTCCTGACAGAGCCTATGAAGGGAATATATTTCCTCATCTTCATTTTGATTCTGCAGCAGGTTGATGGAAATCTTATTGGACCAAAGATTCTCGGAGATTCAACAGGTATATCTTCATTCTGGGTAGTATTTGCAGTAGTTGTAGGTGCAGGCTTCTTTGGATTCGGAGGAATGATTGTGGCCGTACCAATTGTGGCAATTATTTACTACATAATTGGCCGAGTAGCAAATTATCTTGTAAAAAGAAGAAACTTGCCAGAGCAAACTATAGAATACGAAAAGATGGAATATATCGATTTAGAAAAAAATATTCTTCTACAGCATGCTGAAAAAGAGGCTAAAGAAGAAAAGAAATCTCCTATTTTCGGGAAAAACAAAAAGAAATAATGAATTTAGAAAAACCAGGATTTTTAGTCCTGGTTTTTTGATTTTAATGACAAGCTATGATAATATTTTAATAACTAT
>JAEEGH010007241.1_pt1 | contig 26782 bp, 16 predicted proteins | sample 9134181 | NCBI WGS metagenome assembly JAEEGH01 (sample SAMN16246544, study PRJNA631951) | gut metagenome | biome: gut microbiome; feature: rumen; material: DP-attached | host: Bos | place: Iran: Karaj | collected 2018-10 | reverse complement strand
ACGTATGTAACGTCAAGTCTCTTTCCTCTATTGAACTTATCGAACTCATCGTCGCAGAAGCAGTGTGTGATCTCTCTTGCTCTGTCAGGACGGAAGTTGTAGAAAATAATGGAATCTCCATCCTTGATAGTTGCAACAGGTGCACCGTTCTTCATGATGACTGTAGGAATTACGAACTCATCTGTCTTGCCGTTCTTGTAGGAATCAACCATGCACTGGTGAGCAGAATCAGCTTTGTTGCCCTCACCCTTTGTAAGTGCGTTGTAAGCGATCTCTACACGGTCATAGTTATTATCTCTGTCCATAGCATAGTAACGGCCTGAAATTGAAGCAACTTCACCAACACCAAGCTCCTTCATCTTATCCTCAAGCTGCTGAACGAAATCAATACCACTCTCAGGAGGAGTATCTCTTCCATCAAGGAAGCAGTGAACATAAACCTTATCAAGGCCGTTCTTCTTAGCAAGCTCAAGAAGTCCGTAGATATGTGTGATGTGGCTGTGTACGCCGCCATCAGAAACAAGGCCGTACATATGAAGTGCAGAGCCTTTTTCCTTGCAGTTGTTGATGGCCTTCATAAGACCTTCATTGGTAAAGAAATCTCCATCCTCGATAGACTTTGTAATTCTTGTGAGCTCCTGGTACACGATACGTCCGGCGCCCATATTCATATGTCCAACCTCAGAATTTCCCATCTGACCGTCAGGAAGTCCAACAGCAAGACCTGAAGCATAGCCCTTAACAAAAGGATAGTCCTTCATAAGGCCGTCCATAACAGGTGTGTTAGCCATAGCAATGGCATTGTACTCAGGGTTGTCGTTGAGACCGTATCCGTCAAGAATCAAAAGAACTGTAGGTTTAGAACCTCTCATATTTTATATCCTCCAATTGAAATGCATTTAATGTAGAAACACTTTTATCCTTGCATAGTATAGCTCACCCATCGCCCTATGACAAGCATTTAACAATACTTTAATAATTAGTGATACAGATGAGCAAAGTCCCCTCTTTGACTGTAATCTGTGCTTCCTCATCAAAGATGAACTCATTGCTTACTCCCAAGGGGAAATCATTTCTAAGCTCACCATCTTCAAGGCCGTAAACAAGTCCTCTCAAGGTCACTCCCCTTGAGACCTCAGACAATGAGAAAATTGAAATCTTACCCGTGTTGCCCTTGTGGAACCTGATAGTCTCATCCTCTGCGATCATGAGCATGGAATTCTTCTCCATGATATAGCCCCTGCCCAGCTGATGCTTGATATAAAGAAGAGTCTGGACGTTGGCAAGCGTGTGGTCAAAGCGCCTTCCACCCATGCTTCCATAAAGATAAAACTTGTTGTACCCGCGAAGAAGCCCTATCTTCACAGCTTTCAGGGTGTCGGTGTCATCCTTTTTGACCTCAAGCTGAACAACCCTGTCGGGGTCATTTTCTGCAATTTCCCTAATACTATTAAAGACCTCAGGTGGGGCTTCTTTGGCTGAATCAAAGTCTCCCACGATGAGGTCCGGTGTAATGCCGAGCCTTTGTGCGTAACCAAATCCCGCATCTGCTGCGATGCACAGGTCTCCTTCCCGAAGATTGATCTCCACCTCGGGAAAATCTCCTGCTGATATGATCACACACTTTGGCTCATACTCTTTATTATTCATAATTTATGCTCTTATCCTGGACTCTATGGTATCAATGTCCATTGTCCACTCGTTTTGTCCGCCCCAGTCACCGACAACGGAGTTGATCTCGCTTCCGTCCTCGTTGGTGATGGTGGTCTCAAGCCTGTAATTCATCTGTGCAACCCTTGTGGAATTGCCGGATGTGATGTAGCTCTTTAAATAAGTAACGTCATACTTGGTGTGAGGATATAAATTGCCATTAATGGCAGCAGGTTCATAGGAAATTGACTTTCTCTGCACACCATTATCCTCAAAGAAGTTAGCCCACAGTGTAATAACGCCCTTAGTCTCAGGGTTTTCTTCAAAATTAAGGAACCTGTAGGACCACTTGCCCTCTTTGCAGTTAAGGATTACCGCCTCACGGCTGATAGGAACGTAAACTGTATTCTCCTGTGGTGTCTCAAGATTATTTAAAAAGACATCACGAAGTGCCAGATAGCTGTCAGAAACAATAAAGTCCCTGAGCTCATCTACGTTGCCCACATCAAGCTGAACGAAGATATCTGCGAACACCGCCTGTACTTCCTGGGAATTGGTAAGGCATTCCTTAAATGAAGTAATGTCATCAGTGGTTCCAACAGAAGATTCTACCTGTGCAAGAAGTGCTTCGTAAGCCGCAACATCTTCATATTTCATGGTAAAAGAGCTAATACCTGGAGTTGCGTATTCGAGAATGACATTCTTAAGCTCCTGCGATGGAATTACACTGTATACTTCCAAAAGATCTTTTACCAAAGTCTCGTACTGACCGTAAGAGAAAGTTGAGCTTCCTCCCTCTGCAGAATATGTAGAGCTGTCGGATCTAAAGAGCGCATCTACGTTGTAGCCGTATGAATCCTCAAAAACTCTTGAATATGCCGCATCAAGAAGCTCTACAGCGTCTTTATTGGAATTGTCCTCAGTAAGCACCGAAGCTATAGACAGAACGGTGTTCATATCCGCACTCTTACTGTTAATAGCATCCACAGCCTCGTTTAATACAACTGTGTGATAACTATCCAGAAGTTCGGAATTCTCTGTGTTCTGCCATCCATCATAAAGGATCTGCTTGGCTGACTCCGAGTCGTCTATACTAAGGAATGCGCCTGCCATATTGCAGTAAGCTGTTACTGAGTGCTTGTCTATTGTGATTGCTTCCGTGTATTTATCTATAGCTGCCTCGTAATCAGCTTCCTGGGTATACTTATCTCCCGCTGCGATAGCCTTGTTGACCTTAACAAATGGAAGGTGGCTGTATACCTCATAGCCCCCTATTACAACTGCAAGAGTTGCACCTGCGAGGACTGCGATTTTCCTCATATCATAGCGCCTTCTGCGCTTGCGCTTATGCTGTTTAATTCTTACATTATTGCTAAAGCTGTAATCAGCTCTTTTGTAACTATATGCCATTTACTGCTAATACCTTTTATATATATCAAACGAAAAATACAGCAACATAACTTCGGATAGTATAGCACAATCCCCTCTCGTCTTAAAGGTCAAAAATTAAAAATTTTGTAACAATTTCTTTTGACTAAAATCTTGAAAATTCGTCACAATGCACGGAAATCAATAGACACTGCTGTAACCGGGCAATAAAATAAGTTTAACTATATTATTGGAAATCGGAGGTTACGAAATGAAGATTGCTCTTATTAATGAAAACTCTCAGGCAGCCAAGAACGCCATGATCTACGGTGCTCTTAAGAAGGTTGCTGATAAGCACGGTTTTGAAGTATTCAACTACGGAATGTACTCTGCAGAGGATGAAGCTCAGCTCACTTATGTTCAGAACGGAATCCTCGCCTGCGTCCTTCTTAACTCAGGTGCTGCTGACTACGTTGTAACAGGATGCGGAACAGGTGAAGGTGCAATGCTTGCCTGCAACAGCTTCCCCGGTGTTATCTGCGGACATGTAACTGACCCTCTTGATGCTTACACATTCGCTCAGGTCAACGACGGAAACGCCATCTCCATGAACTTCGCCCTTAAGTCAGGCTGGGGCGCTGAGCTCAACCTTGAGTACAGCTTTGAAAAGCTCTTTTCCGAAGAAAGCGGTCAGGGCTACCCAAGAGAAAGAGCTGTTCCCGAGCAGCGCAACAAGAAGATCCTTGACGAAGTAAGAAAAGTAACTGTAGTACAGGACGTTCCACAGATCCTTAAGTCCCTTGATCAGGACCTTGTAAAGGGCGCCCTCTCCGGCGAGCACTTCCTCGAGTACTTTGATGCCAACGCCAAGGACGAAGCTATCAAGGCTGCTGTGCATGAGATTCTTGGAAAGTAATTCATAATACCCATAATAAGAAAAAAGCCCCCAGGCTGCTGATCAGATGATCCTGGCAGTCTGGGGGATTGTATTTTTGCTCATGCTTCATCAACGATAGCCTTGATTTTCGCGATAGTATCACGAGATCTGTCATCATAACGCTGCATGATATTCATTATTTTTGAAAGGAGTTCCATTCTGTCCTCTACAGTGGTATCCCTCCTTGCGCTGCTGATCGCAGGGCGTCTGTCTTCTTCAATGAGCTTACCTCTCACGTAATATAGCACCAACTTGGTAACATGGGCTAATGGTGCTCTTGATACGCCGTCACGCTTCATGTATGCCCAATTATTGTCTGGATCATTCTTCCCTTCAACAACACAGTCAAAATCATCATCTTCAATAGTGCAGCCACGGGATTCCGGGAAGTTTATTTCTCTTTTCTCGTCGCCGTAGTCACGTTTAACGAGTTCATCCCAGATGTTCCCGTCTATAATGCCTTTCCTGAAGTCATCCGCCATTACATGGAATGCATACTTAGGGATTTCTGTTTCCTTCAAAGCCGGAACTTTTTTATTGATGTCTTCTGTGCTGGCAGCTATCTGGATATTCTGTCTGATATTCTTCTTCATATCTCACCTGCTATTTTCTCTCACTTCCTATTTTGAAGTGGCTAATCCATAGCTTCTGGCCCATTCAGAAACTTTTGGTATCTTTTAGTTCTTTTTGAGTATATAACAGATGGAATGCTTTGTCAATAACTTTTGGAACTTTTTGGTAACTTTTGTATCTTTTCTCAACGACTATTTTGTGATGCCGTCATCGTCATAAAGCTTATACGCTGACTGCGTGCATTCATAGCACTCGTATTTAATGCCGGAATAATCTATATCTCCTACCCTGTTTGCCGGTCTGGCAATCGGAAAAGCATGTCCCTTTCTGACAAACACAAGTACTTCATTAAGGGCTGCTTTTACATAGTGATTTCCTTTATCCAGCACCTCAACATCATAATCATCATAGCTTCTGAATCTTAAAAGCTTCATATCTTCAGGCAAATATACATATCTTCCAGATGCATTCTGCTTATATACAGGTGCCACCATTATGCTCTCTCCGACAAAGAGCTGGTCCTCAACCTCTACAGCCATCTCATCTTCCGCATAGTCAAAGCAAAGAGGCCTAAAGAGCATATCATTGTTGTCTACTGCCTTCATGAATTCAGAATAAAGATATGGGATGAATGCATATCTGAGATTAAGGATATTTCTAAAGCTTTCCTTGTCTGTGAATCTGTAATACTCCTGCCTTCTTGTCCCCTTTGCTGAGTGGTTTCTGAAAAGCGGTGTAAAAATTCCAAACTCTGTCCATCTCATAAGAAGGTCTTCTGTTACATCCGCAGAAAAACCGCCAATATCAGCTCCGCTGTACAAAAATCCTGTCATGGAAAGCGCAGGCATCTGCTGAACATTAAGAAGAAGATGGCTCCACCAGGATCTGTTATCTCCACACCATATTCCTCCATATCGATGCATTCCTATATAAGAAGATCTTGAGAACATAAGGATTCTTTTATCCGGACATATTCTGTCAAAGGCTTCCCCTGCTGCCCTTGTCATGTTGTAACCAAACAGGTTGTGTACTTTGTCATGGCGATAGCGCTTTCCCTTGTATTCATGATAAAAGCGCTTGTAGTCCTCCGGATAGTTATCAATGCTTCCAACCAGATCCTTAAAAGCAAAGAAGGACTCAATATCAAGATTCTTGCCCTTATATTCCTCTATCTGTTCAAATACCTCTTTTAAATGATCCTCAGTGTAGAAAATCGCAGGCTCATTCATATCATTCCAGAACCCGTCTATTCCTTTATCAATAAGAACCTTGTACTTGTTTCCGAACCACTCTCTGGCATCATCCTTCAGGAAATCAGGGAAATGAACCTTGCCGGGCCAGACTGCAGCTACAAGCCTTTCACCATTTTCCTTTTTTACAAAGTAATCTCCTTTGACGCCCTCTTCGTAAACATCATATCCTTCCTCGATCTTTACGCCCGCATCGATTATTGGAATAAGATGTATATTCCTTGCCTTCATCTCTTTTACAAACTCTTCAAAGTCAGGGAATCTGTCTTTATCAACAGTAAAATCCTTGTATCTTTCCATATAGTCAATATCAAGGTAAATACTGTCAATGGGCATATCAAGGTCATCATAATTATCAGCGACTTCTTTTACTTCCTTAGAACTCATGTAGCTCCACCTGCACTGACCAAAGCCAAATGCCCACTTTGGCGGAACATAGCTCTTTCCAATAATCTTTCTAAACTGCCTTACGATATCCACCATGCTTTCGCCGTCAATAACGTAAATATCAGCGTCGAAGTCCTCGAAAATTATTGAAAAAACATTTATGTCTGAAAATCCTATGTCAAAAGACACTTTTCCGGGAGTATCAACGTACATTCCAAAAGCCATGTCTTTTCCCAAATATAAAAAGAAATTCTGGGAAGCATATAAAGACACCTTTTCCTCTAAATGGAATGGATCATCCGAATTATTGCTGACATATAAAAAGCCACGCTTATTGATGCCTCTTACAGTTTCTCCAAGGCCATATACTCGTGCACTCTTATCCATGTTAAGAGTCAGGCTTTTTTGCTCCTTATACGCATTAAAATATGGCAGAGCACCACTTTCCGGTGAAATGCTCTCCACAACTGAATCAGTCTCTATTGGATTTCCAATAACATATTTTCTTACCATATCTGTTGTCTCCTAATCTAGTGTCTTTTAATGTCTTTCGTTGCTGTTTTCAAAGCGTTCACAGAATCGTGCTGAAAAAGAAGGTTTCTCATTTCCCATGGCTAAGTGGGTTATATCTCCGATTCGCAGAGTTCTGAAAATTGCCACTCCTTTTTCACGCTCTTCTGTCACAACTTCCGTAAGGGATGTGGGCGCCATCGCAAGAAACTGCAGCGTCACAAAAGGCGAGACGTTCCATAAATGTGAAAGGATTACACAGGTAATACCAAAATGACAGAAAAAAGCCAGAGTCTTGTCATTTGATTCTCTGACGTCGTATGCAATGCCGTCTCTCACGTAACCATGTTCTGCCATGAGCTGATTAAATTCTTTAATCACGTGGTTGTATTCCTGGACTACGTTAGATGCAGCTGCAATTTCAGAGGTTTTCCATTCATTTGCGTCAAACAACTCAGGGTGATTTGTATAGTAAGAAGGCATAATATCCCATACAATGCGCTTTTTATATGCTTTTCCGGATTCATCCATCACCAGCTCATTTTTATATGCCTCCCTTGTTTTTTCGTCAGCTATGCTAGGATCAAAGAGTGCAGGAAACTCCTGAAGCCATTCAAGCGTGACCGCTTTTATTCCCAATTCTTCAAGAGAATAGTCGGCTGTTTTCTGAGCCCGTCCCAGAGGCGAAACATAAACATCGTCAATATTAAAACTCTTTATCTGACGAGCAAGAAGCTCTGCCTCTATCTTCCCTTTTTCAGTCAACCCATCTATTTCATAGTCGGGATCACCATGTCTAAAGAATAATAATCTCATATATATTTTCCTTAATTATATTTTTTCTTCAGTACTGCCAACGCCGCATAATGAAGCACTTCAAATTGTTCAGCTGCTATATCATCAAGCAGCTTCCTATGTTCCCCATCCCATTTAGCAAGTTCTTCCTCTGACAATGATGCACCTACACCGCGACAGGCTTTCATTCGTCCATGCCAGGATTCTTTTGTAAAGGGCACCTTCACATCGTATTCTTCATGATCTACCAACTGGAAATACTCATAGGCCACATCTGGGATCCATATCGGATGCCTTGTCTCCCCTGCGCCTGTCCAGTTAGGACTATACTTAAGTACAAGTGCCTCACTTTTCCCTGCTATCTCATCCTCGAAAGGAAGCCATGCCATATACAGAATCAGAAGTGTTCCATCTTGCTTAAGGATGCCAGCCAGTTTAGGCATCACCCTCTCATGGTCAAAATACCAGAAGCACTGACAAGCTGTGATCACATCAAAGCTTTCTTCAGAAAAAGCAATTTTTTCAGTAGGTACCGCTTGAAAACCAATCTTCATCCCAGCATCTTCCGTTAGACGCTTTGCCTGCTCTATCTGCTTGGGCGAAATATCTGTTCCCGTCCAGTCCGCACCATATTGATACATATTTCTTGGAAGCACACCGGTACCCGTTCCAAGATCAAGCACCTTCTGTCCTTTAATGCACAGTCCTCTGTCTAAGATTTTCTGATAAAACTCTTTTGGATAAATATCCCTATACTTTGCATATTCCTCAGAAGTTCTTCCCCAATCAAACGCTTTTCCGGCATCTATCCGATTATCTGTTATTTTCATACTCGCCATATTCACACCCAACATAAGTCTTCTTTTGCTGTGTCTGTTAAATCATCATTTAAATGGCACATGCGCTCCAGTAAACGTCACAACTGCGATCTGCTTTTCAAGATTGTCTGTTACAGTGACTTCAAAGAAACAGTTCCTGTTTCCATCTTTTAAGAGCTGAGCGCTTGCATAAAGGATGTCTCCTTTGGGGGCTGACATGAAATTAGCCTGACCCACCAGGCTTACGGTTGCCTGCTCTTTTTCATAATTTGACGCTACCGCAAAGGCGAAATCAGCAAGAGTATAGATGGCTCCACCCATGACCCCGCCATAAGCATTCTTATGCTGTTTGGTAAGCTTCATGCTACACTTCGCATAGTCTTTTCCAATCTCATCAATCTCTATTCCGGACTGCTCAGTAGCGTAAAGATCTTTTGAAAATATTTTCCTTGCTTCTTCAAGACTTCCCATTTTATCTCCTCCTTAATCAAAACATTATGGCCGAACATTCCCTGAAAAATATGGAGATTCCTCAGGCTTAGGCCTAGGTGCTCCCTCAGGAATGAACTCTTCAAAATAGATTTTCTGATCCTCAAACCATTTTTCACTGTCGACGCTGCACCTGTAGCCCATTCCGTTAGGGCAAAGAATGAATTCGTCCCGTGATCTGTCAGTTAAAAGACATACCTTAAAAAGAGTGTCCATTATATCCCCATGAAAAAATATTGCTGCCCTGTCAGCATTTTCACTCATGCACTTACTGATAACTCTGGTAATTCCTGCCCTGATCCTAAAGGATGCTTCAAGGTAGCTCTCACCTTCCGGATATCTAACAGATGGTTCCTTGGTGAAATAGCTGTCTTTTCCTACTGCATCACTTAGCACCTCAATAGGTTCGTTATCTACTGCTCCGTAATCCACTTCCCAAAGCTGCTCATATTTTATCGGTGTCTTATCGGGGTAATAAACATTTGCAGTTGTAACAGCTCTTTTTGCAGGCGAAGAAAAGACAAGTTGAACATCCGGAATCTCATAGCTGCTCTTTATCTCTTTTAACCTGGCTAATCCTTCCTCACTTACAGGAATATCTGTCCTTCCTGCGCACTTACCTTCAACATTGCTGACAGTCTCTCCATGCCTGAAGAAAAAAATAGTTATCTTACTCATCAATTATTTTCCATTCCTAATAATATAATGCTGATGTCTATTCGTATTGTATCATAGAAAGGCTGCCACACAAATCTGTGCGGCAGCCCCAATATCCGTTTTATGCTGCTTCCTGCGCCTCGTATTCCTCGCTGAGGCTGTCATAGGCTCCTATAGCCTTCTCAAAACGCTCCATCACATCCGATGCCTTGTACAATCCGTTGGCATCTGCATTAAGTCCCTTAAGCTTCAGGTTGTAGATTCCGGGTGGATTCTCGTCGTTTAAAAGAGATATCTGCTGAAGCTGATCTGTCTTTTGATATACCAGGTCAAGGCTTATGAATTCCTGACCATCCTTGTCTTTCCACTTGCTAAGGACAAGTTTTCCTCCGATAGGAGTCTTCTTCTCGATGGTTCCGGGAAGGCTGTAGTCCTCAACCTCAAGAGCTGCGAGCACACTTGCCAGGTTGGAGTCGTGTCCGCAAAGGAATGTGAACTGCCTGCCCTCTGTCGACAGCTCTTTTTCCATCTCTTCAAGAAGCGGGTGAGCTACATTGACTGCAACGGATGGAGCTGTAAAGAGCACGTCGACGTATACATCCTTAACCTCTGAGATTGCTTCCCAGTCCTCCTTAGAAAGGTCATGTCCAAAAGCTGCCTGTGTAGGATCCGACTCCTCGAAGTACTGAAGAACCAGTGCATCAGAAATCTGGCATGCGGTCTTAAGCGATCCCTTCACTGAAGGCTCTTTTCCCTCTTCAAAAGAGAACTCGGAGTCATCCACGTTAAATCCTGTAAATTTGCCGTTCTTGTAATCATCTGAATCCTGGACATCTATAACCTCGGAAATGAGATCATAGTTATCGCCAAGATCAGCTATTTTATCACCATATATCTGCTTTATCTCATCCTCTGCATCTGCAGCGTAGTCCTCAGACATATAGGTAAGAACCGGATTGAACACCGGATCCATAGTGTCGTAGTCCGCATGATACTCAATCTGGGTGCCGGCAACCGGAAGAAGTCCTGAGGAAAAGAACTTTGCCGTGGCTATAGTTCTTTGCTTGGAGTTTGCGTAAATTCGCACTGCTCCGTCTGCAGGCTGATAGTTTGGTTCAAAGAGGCCTTCTGCCTCAAGCCATTTTCTGAAGTACTGTCCCATAGCTGTCTCAAGGGTTCCGCCCCTTACTGAAAGCTGGCTGGCGGGAGCTGACCATTCAAACCATGTATTTGGAGTTAAGGAATCCAGTGCCGATCCCTCTCCGGACAGCGGCGCACGAATATTATGTCTGCTAAGTACCACTGCCTGCTCAAGGGTATAGCCCTCGCGGGAAAGAGATGTGAGTGTGTTCTCATCTGCTTCTTCACTTCCGGAAGCTTCCCCGTTCTGAGCCGGGAACTGGATAATATTACTGCTGTCCGCGGACAGTTCATAATCAGGTTTTATATACTGCTCTGCGCCTCTTTTAATAGGCTCGGGATAAATCTCCAGGAAATCATTTTTCATGGAGATAGGAACGTATCCCTGTTCTTTGTAGGCTTCTGATTTTTCTGCCCAGTCCTGCTTGCCCCATTCACGCTCAGCGTCATCTGCAACTACCATGTACGCTTCAGAGGGGTAAGGATTACTTTTGTCCAGGGCATAGTTCATCATACTGGTGTCGCTGCCGCTGTTTCCGAAAGCAAGAACAGGGTATTGACCGATCTCACGTTCAATCCAGATGGTCTTGTTGGCGTTCAGATCCTTCTGAATAAATCCGCCAGTGAAAACAAGCTCATCGCCGTCAGCATACTTGAAGTCCATGTTGGAAGGGATGTCTTCGTAGCCCTTAACTTTGACCTCAAACTCGGTTCCAATAACATGAGCCGGTTTAACATAGTCTTTAATTGGGGAATTGGCAACGATGGCTCTTGTAGTAGTGCGCTCTGTGCCGCTGACCACATAGATAGTAAAGTCGTTTTCATACAGATACTTCACGACCTCAACCATAGGCTCATAAAAACCATCAATATAGCGCATGTTCTCAAAGCTGTCAGTCTGTTTCTGGCCAAACTCCACTGCGTAATCATACAGTTCTTTTATCGTCAAACCGGCGTAGGCTTTGGCAAAATTCCTTGCCAGCTCCTCACCTGCCGTGTAGCCTGGCTCTATTGCAAGAGCTGCGGCCTTAAGCTCATCAGATACTCTCTCCGGATGATCCACAAGGCAGTAATTGATGAACATCATGGTATCGTAGTAAGTATAGTAAGTCTCACAGGTGAGGGTTCCGTCCATATCAAATACGGCGATACGGTCCTGCACAGGAATAAAATTCTCTGCGTCCTGTTTGTTGGTAACCTTCGTTACATAGTTTCGAAGACTCTCTGCCGCCTGGGAATCCGCTGCCCAGTATGTTGAAAGGGCCTTAGGGTTTGCCTTCCCACATCCTGAGATCCCTATGCAGCCAAGTAGCAGTGCTGCCACAAGGATAATTGAAAGCGATCGTTTCATAAATCGTCCTCCTTCATCGGTTCGACATTTATAACTGTCTTTTTTTTCGACTGTCGTCTATTCAATTATCCTATATATTTGCGCACCGAAATATTAAAAAAACATAAAACCTATAATTTTTTGCCTATTCCATTTGTGCAATTACAGTGCGACAATATATTTATGGAAAAGAAATATGAATCGATCTTCTTAAATGAATATTTTATGGCAACGATGTGTGCTTTTGTTGTTGTGACCAGCGCTGTTTCCTATGTGCTGATTGGCTTTGACGGCGATTCGTTTGCCAGGTTTTCAGATGTGGTCAAGCTCCTTACAGCCGTCGCAATGTATTTTGCCTATAAGAAATATAACTGGGATGTGGCAAAGGGCCTCATGGGTGGTGTGCTCTTCTGTCTTATGTACCAGGAAGCGTATCTGGTTCTGGCAAATCTTTGGGCCGAGGAGGACTTCGATACTTATCTGGTTGTAGGCGTACAGGGAAGTATTTATCTTGCAGCTGCCGGAATGTCCTTTATGATGACCATCATCATTACCATCAATCATTTCTTTATAAATTATGCCAAGCACGGCAATCCAGAAAATGTGCTCTTGAACCGGGTGGCGATTGTGTTTAAGTTTGTGGTTTATGTTGTGCTTCTTTTTGCAAACAGTCGTCTCAAATTCTCTACTGTCATGCTCTGGAGTAATGCTCTGCAGTATCTGACTGACATGGCTCTTTTGCTGCTCCTTGTATGCATTGAGTCACAGTTTGATGCTCTTAAGGTTTTAAGAAAAGAACTTCTTTCACAAAAACGCAAAAAGAGAGGTACCGCCAAATGAACGCAAAGAAACACCTCTCCGCAATATGGCTTATGGCAATGGCACTTCTCTCTCTTGGGGCATATACTGCGTTCTTTGTTGCGCAGATGTGGCTCAATGCACTGCATGCCCTGTACCTGAGCCTTGCTGTACTTCAGTTTGCGACTCTGATCGTACATTTATGGGGACCGGAAAAGCTCACTGGTAAGGGTCCAAAGATTTTGTATCGCATCTGCTATGCATCGTCATTTCTTGTAATTCCCACTTTTTGTTTCATCTTTATGGGACTCATCTCCCAGTACCACGTACGTATCCCAGGAACTATTGACGCCTCGCAGATGAGCGCAGAGCAGCTTGTACCTACAGATGAAACAACAGTTTACAACAATGGTACGGTATACATCATTTTCCCCAAGTATTCCCAGGTGGATCTTGTATGTGACAAGCGCCCATCCAAGTCAGATAAGTCAATAACCTGGTGTAGCGCTGCTGCCTTCCAGCACACAGTCAGTCTGTCCTTTTCCCAGGAAGATATTGAAGGGGATCACGCTTCCTGTGGTGAGTATTACACAAGCCCATACAACAAAGATGCCTTTGCAGCATTTATTTCATATGATGGATACTTCAGATTTGATTTTGACAACAAAGAGGCCGCAATAAAAGAAGCCGCTGACGCAGGCGGCAGCGGCTTTATGCAATTTGGCCTCATAAATGATAAAACAGAAGTCATGAACTTTGACAGACCAAGAGCCCGCTGCTACAGGGCCCTTGCGGAGCTCAACGGAAATCTCTGCATCATTGATTCTGTGAACATGATTCACTTTACCGACTTTATGGATGAGCTTAAAAGAATCGGCGTCACCAATGCCCTCTACATGGACATGGGCGCCGGCTGGAACTACTCCTGGTACCGAAACGCCGCAGAAAATGTAGTCACACTCTTTGGCCTTCCGGTTCCCTGGTCCCATAACTGGGTTGTGTTCAGATCATAAAACACTCATTCTATATGTTCCGAGATTTTCCTGAGATTCTCGATGATTGGCAGGTGCTGGGGGCAGACACCCTCGCACTGTCCACAGGCTATGCAGTCTGTTGCCTTTCCTCCACCTCCATCCAAAAGCTGCGGGTACTCCGAGTACTCCACAGTCCATTCATCATTATCCGTGTTGTCAAAGATATTCTCATTGTACATCCTGAAATACTTCGGAATTGCAATCTTCATAGGGCAGCCCGAAGTACAGTAGGAACATGCTGTGCAGGGAATGGCCAGCTTACTCATTATCATCTCCCCTGCTTTCAGACACATTTTCTTTTCATCCTCTGACAAGGGCTTGAAATCCTGCATGTAAGAGGTATTATCTTCCATCTGCTCAATGCTGCTCATACCGGAAAGAACAAGCATTACGTTGTCAAGGCTTGCAACAAACCTGATAGCCCAGCTTGGTGCAGACATTAAAGGATTCTTTTCCTTAAAGAGCTTTTCAACATCCGCAGGCAGATTAGCCAGAGTTCCTCCTCTTACAGGCTCCATTACAGTAACCGGTTTCCCGTGCTTTACAGCAACTTCATAGCAGGCCCTTGACTGGACCCAATCACTCTCCCAATCCAGATAGTTGATCATCAGCTGCACAAATTCCATCTCCGGATGCTTTGTCAGAATCTCATCAAGAAGCTGTGGTGTGTCATGAAAAGAAAATCCCACATGTTTAACAAGTCCTGCTTCCTTTTTTGCCAGCAGCCAGTTAAAGCAGTCCAGGTCTTCATAGATTTCCAGAAGCTCTTTATCAATTCCATGGATAAGATAATAGTCGAAGAAATCCACTCCTGTCTTTCTCATCTGCTCATTAAATATCTTATCTCTGTCCTCTTTGGTCTTAATGTACTCGCCATGAAGCTTTGTGGCGATAGTAAAGCTGTCCCTGGGATGACGATCTACCAGAGCGGTCTTCACCACATTTTCACTGTTAAAATCATGGTACATCCAGGCGGTGTCAAAATATGTAAAGCCTCTTTCCAGGAAAATGTCCACCATTTTGCACACTTGCTCCACATCCACAGACGCCTCGTCTGAAGGTTCCAACAGTGGCATACGCATAAGTCCAAAGCCAAGCTTCTTCTCTGGTCTGAAATCCATAAGTAATATCCTCCTATTAGTTAGATATCAAAGAATCCAAGTGTCTTTAGCATTGCAATTGCATTATCGATGTAGTCTTTATCCGTGATATTCCAGTGGAATCCCAACCTGTAAAGCGCTTTGACTGTGAAATCATTAGCAACATCGTTCTCTACGATATTCTCGTCATTGTCAGTTTTATAGTTCACCAGTGGAGAAACATAGCTGTTAATGCGTTCATCCTTAAGAGCTGCTTGAAGCCTGTCATTGAATACCTTTTCATCCACTACTTCCACCTTCAGATCATTGTCATTAAGTGCCTGAACAACGTCTCCCATCAGGATTATGTGTGAATTATATGCATGGAACACAGTAAATTCCTTATTTGTACCCGCCAGAAGAACTGTCGCTTTAGCAACCTCATCAATTGGCGAGAACTCATCCATTTCATCCATTTCCTGTACAGGGAAGCATCCCAGCACCACATAAGACTTCAGGGTATTCATGAAGTTATTCGTATTAAAGTTGATCTGGAATTCCCCGTCATCATATCTGCTCATGAGATTACCCATACGGATTATCTTCGCATCCAGTCCCTTGTTCTCTATGGCATCAAGGATCAGCTTATCACCCAGATACTTTGAATATACGTATCCGTTATCCTCTACCACCTGACCCATGTCGAATTTGCTCTCGCTTAATACCTGCTCTGTCTCTGAATCCAGGTAGCTTTCTCCGCATATGGAAACCGTAGATATGTGTACCAGACGAATGCCCTTTTCAAGGCACAGATCAACAAGATTGCCCACTCCGTATACATTAACCTTCTTAAGGAATTCCAGCTCCGCAAAATGCTTAACTGAAGCTGCGCAGTTGATCAGCGTATCTATATCATATTCTTTAAGGGCGCTTAAGCTCTCAGCACTGGTAATGTCTCCCTCAATGGCAATAATCCTGTTTCCAAAGAAATCCTCGTCCAGATCATCAAAGTAGTAAAAGAAATTCTGTCTAAGGCGCTTCTGTGCACCAAGCTTTCCACCGCGAAGCAGACAGTATACTTTTGAAACTCCGCTATCAATGAGTTCCCTGAGCACGTGGATTCCCAAAAAGCCGTTGGCACCGGTTAAAAGAACTGTTCCCAGGCTCTCACTTCTTATGCCATCAAGGCACTCTGGCACGTTATGGGAAAGAGCTTTCTCATATTCATTTTCAGGAGCCTTTTCCTCAGCCTCTTTTTCCTCAGCAGGTTCAGGTGCTTTTTCTTCAGTCCACTGATCTGTCATCTTGGAGAAAAGATGTACGGCCAGGCCTCTTGGCGTGGGCTCATCAAATATATCCTGATACACAACAGGATAGTCTTTTACCATTAAAGCCATCATCACCTTAGCAGCTAAAAGAGATGTTCCGCCAAATTCAAAGAAATTATCACCCGGTCCAAAGTCGTCATTCTTAAGAACTTTTCTGTAAATCTCCAGCACCTGTTCTTCTATTACCTTACTCTGCTTCGATTCATTGGCAATTGCAGTTGTTTCTTTTTTCTCTTCCGTCCTTGTTGCTTCAGCCTTATTAACGTGTTTTTTACTCTGCAATGGTTTAACATGTAATTCCTTTAACTCCTGCAAAGCAAACAGATCACCTAATGTTTCAGCAGTCAAAAGACCTTTTACCACTGCTTCCATAAGCTGATAGAATTGCTGGATTGTAGCCTCTCCATACATAGCAGGTTCATACTCGAACTCATATTTCACCCTGTTATCTGCAAGATATATATCAAGTCCAAAGGGCGATTTTGACTGGGCATCAGCCATGGAAAGATTCTTCTCCTTTGCCTCTTTTCCACCTATAAGAAGCGTATCCTCACTATCAAGATCACCCTGGTATGCGAAAAGCACATCGGAGCTAAGGCCATAGGTGCTGCATATTTCAGCAAAACTGAAGATGTCATAAACCATTGCATTTACCAGCATGCCCTGGCATTCACCTATCGCCTGTGTAACACTCATTTCAGGCAACGCCTTTATGCATACAGGAAGAGTCTTGACGAACATTCCGATACTGCGCTCCAGCCTGCTGTCTTTTCTGCCGTTATAAATGGTTGCAAACACTGCATTTTCTGAGCCGGTGTAAACCTTGAGAGAAAGACCCATAGCCGTGGTAAAGAATGCATTAAGGCCAAGACGGTTTTTCTCACAGAAAGCCCGTATCTCTTCAGCCTCTATTTTTCCCATAATAGTACAGGTTCCAATGTCAGTGATGCTTTCTGTTTTCTCTTTAGCAGGAAGGGTTACCTTTCCGCATTTGCCAAAGATCCTGTCATGCCAGTCTTTTGCTTTCTTAAGCCTGTCGGATTCCCTCTCCTTTTCCTCAAAAAGAGCTGCCTCAAATCCGGTATATTCCTCAGCCTGTAGCTCTTTTCCCATATATGCACTGTCAATATCCTCAAGAAGTATCCTCAAGGATTCTCCATCGTTTAATATGTGATGGGTGTCAATGAAAAGATACTTTCCCTGCTCAGTATCATACAGACCAATCCTGCAAAGAGGCTCGCCGGATGTCACGTCAAACGGGCGGATAAGCTCCTCATCAGATGGCAAAGTTCTGCCCTCAGTGATCTGTGCCTTTATCTCGTCACTTCTTACCGCAAAAACGTCTCCGTCTTCGTTAGTCCTTAGAGTCATTGACAGGTATGGATGAGCCATCAATGTCTTTTCAACAGCAGCGCGAAGTCTGTCCATCTGTACTTCACTATCAAGCTCATACAGGAAAGGAATGTTGTAAACGGTGGTTCCCATGTAATGAATGCTCTCTACAAAAATTCCCCTCTGAGTCATGGACAGCGGATACTCTTCTCTTCGTTCAAACATTTCCGCGTCATCTTTAGCTTCCAGTAGTTTTTCTATATCGATGATAGTTTTATTTTCAAACAGCTCAGATATTGTGACATTTTTGCCAAACTCCAAAGTCAGCATTGTACAAAGCTTTATGCATCCAAGGGATGACAGCCCAGCAGAGAAAAGATCTGTCGTTATACCAATAGAAACATCTCCAATTACTTTCTTTACCATCTCAAGAATGATCTTCTGACGATCAGTCTCAGGCGGAGCAACTTTTTCTTCTTCCACTCCAAAATCAGGCAGGGCCTTTTTGTTTATCTTGCCATTTGCGGTAAGAGGCATCTCATCAAGCTGCATAAAGACCTGCGGAACCATGTATGCTGTAAGTTTTGTTGAAATAAAGGCCTTAAGCTCATCTATGTCAATCTCATTATCAGCAGTGAAGTAGGCTGCCAGATAATCTGTCTCCTTCTTAATAACAATGACAATAGTAGATCTTATGCCTGGATAAGAGCCAATTACGTTCTCAATCTCTCCAAGCTCTACACGAAGCCCCCTTAGCTTAACCTGGTTGTCAATTCTGCCATGATACTCAATGTCGCCGTTTTCCAGGATGCGCACAAGATCTCCACTTCTGTATGCGGGCATATCAAACAGCTTTATAAAGTTCTTTTTATTAAGATCATCTCTACCGATATAGCCTCGGCCTACACCGTCACCAATTATTACCATTTCGCCCAGTGCGCCAAGTCCCTGAATGTGTCCATCTCTGTCCATGGTTGCAACATGAACATTTGCATTGGGTATTCCAATTGTGATGTAATCAGAATCTTCAATGATCTGCATAGTACAGCTTATAGTCGCCTCTGTAGGACCATAACCATTCATAATACAAATATCAGGATTTACTGCCTTAAGCTTATCAAGAAGAGCAGGTGGAAAGGCCTCTGCTCCAATATCCACGCTCTTTAAAGCCTTCACTGCATTAGTAAAGACATCCGTAAACTCGCCCATGTCCAGCATATTCATCAGATAGCTGGGTGTACAGCTCATGACATCAACCTTGTTGTCAGTCATAAGTTTACCAAGAGTTATCGGATTCATAATATCTTCCTGAGCTACAAGAACCGATGTCATGCCATTTGCAATAGGAATGTATTCCTCCATTACGGAGACGTCAAAGGTCAGGGCAGCTATAGCAAGGCTCACATGGCCTCTTCTGGTATATCCAAGGATCTCGTGGTTCTTCTCATTATCATCCACGAAATTTACAAGGTTTTTATTTGTGAGCATAACGCCCTTGGGTTTCCCTGTAGAACCTGAAGTATAGATCACATAGGCAAGAGCATCGTAGGGAACCTCTACGTTAAGGTTTCGTTTTTCTCCTTCTTTTACCGCATCCTGGACGCATAAGAGTTCTACTCCGCCTTCGGAAATGCTGTCAAACAGGCCCCTTCGTCTTTCTAAGATTTCCCTCTTGGTTACTAAAAGCTTTGCTCCGGAATCCTCAAGAATAAAGCGTATCCTATCCTCTGGATACTCAGGATCTATTGGAAGGAATGCTCCGCCGCTCTTAAGTACACCCTGCCTCATGACATATGCATAGCTGTCCCTGTCAGCCATGACAGCAATAATGCTCTCTGGCCCGGCTCCCTTTTGCCTCAGGACAAATCCCAACGCATTTGCCTCCTCATTGAGTTCCTTATAAGTAAGTGTTCTGTCTTTTGCCACAACTGCCTTTTTATCTGGATTCTTTTCAGCTGAATCCTGCAATAAGCGGTAGGCAGGTCTTTCATTTACAGGGAATGAACTATCGTGAAGGCTTCGTATCTGCTCTTCATCAGCTTTAGTGGTCAGACGTACATCACCCAGCTGTTTCTTTTTAAGAAACTCTCCGGTAATAACATCCATCATATGTGCCAGTCCGGTTATAGTGTATTCAGAGTACACTGAAGGATCATATTCAAGGTCATAAACCACCTTATTTCCGTCAAGACTAACTTCTACAGAAATATCGGACATTGCCTTTGAATAGCCAAGAGTTTCAAGGCTTGCAAACTCTCCTCCAATAGTTGCACCATGCTCGAACTCTCCCTGATAAACAAACATGATTTCAGCCTTGATATCGTAAGCATTCCTTATCTCCGCAAAGCTGTAGATATCATTTGTCATGGCATAAAGAAGGAATTTCTGGCATTCTTCTATAGACTCCATAACACCCTTGGATGGAGCGCACTCCAAATAAACCGGTAAGGTCTTTACCAGCATAGAAACACTGTCAGATAATCTGGCGTCACTTCGCCCGTTATAGATCGTAGTAAATATAGCGTTTTCAGAAGCTGTATAGGATTTAAGCACAAGACCAAAGGCCGTAACAAAAAATGCATTGATTGAAAGAGACTTTTCCTCACAGAAAGCCTTTATCAGATCTGCATCAGTCTCTCCATTGGTGCGCCTGAAGGCAATGTGTTTCTCATCCTTTCCGTCCCTGACTGGCAGTGTCTCCCCGCCGCATCCGTCAAAGATGCTATCGTACCATGCTTTTGCCTTTGTAAGCCTCTCACTTTCTCTTGCAGCTTTCTCATCAAGAGCAAACTCATATCCTGTATACTTCTCTTTTTCTATTTCTTCTCCGTTATATGCCCTGTCTATATCTCTTTTAAGAATGTCCAGCGACCCGCCATCGCTTACTATATGATGTGTATCAAGGAAGAAATAGTTGCCATCTTTGGTCTCATAAATCTCAGCCCTGAAGAGGATTTCGCCACTATCCAGTGCAAATGGCCTTACCAGTTCCGACCGATCAGGAAGTACATCACAGCTAATTATCTTAGTTCCAAAGGTAAGTTCATCCCTTCTTTTTGCATGAATATTTCCTTCTTTGTCTTTTACAGGCTCCATGAAGAGATATGGATGAGCTGCCACCGCTTTACTTACGGCTTTTGCCAGCTTCGAAACATCAACCCCATCCCCCAGCTTATATAGCTCAGGAATGTTATATGTAGTACTTCCCGGGAATCGCATGCATTCGATATATATGCCTGTCTGGGTCATGGAAAGAGGATATTCTTCCCTGATCGAATAGTCATTTACACCTTCATTTCCATTCAGCTGTCTTTCAATTGCCTGCACGGAAGAATTCTCCAATATATCCGAAACCTTAATATTCTTTCCAAACATTTCAGACAGCAGAGCACATAATTTAATACAGCCAACAGACGAAAGACCATATTCAAAAAGATCTGATGTGATTCCGACAGGTACATCTCCTATAACTTCTTTTACAACTTCAAGGATTTTTTCCTGGGTTTCATTCTCAGGCGGTACAATCTCCTCCTCCATCATTACAGCTTCTGGTAGCGCCTTTTTATCAATCTTTCCAGAAAGATTCATTGGCATCTCATCAAGCTGCATAAAAGCCTGTGGTACCATGTAGGCGGTTAGGTAGGACTTAAGGTGGGACTTAAGGCTCTTTATATCTATCTTCTCATCCGCAGTAAAGTAAGCTGCCAGGTAATCTGTCTCGCCATGTGCCACTATGACTACGCAGCTTCTTACTCCGGGATAGCTTGAAAGAACGCTCTCAATCTCTCCAAGCTCTACCCTAAGGCCCCTGAGCTTGACCTGATTGTCAATCCTTCCATGGAATTCAATTTCGCCGTCTTCTCTAATGAGCACAAGATCACCGGTCCTGTAGGCCGGCAGCCCCAGAAGTGTGATGAAATTTCTTTTGTTAAGGTCATCTCTGCCAACATACCCTCTTCCAACGCCGTCGCCCATGATGACCAGCTCGCCAAGAGTTCCCGGTTCCTGGAGATTGCCCTCTGTGTCAACAGTTGCTACCTTCACGTTTGATAGTGGGTATCCGATAGTGATATCCTCAGAGCTGTGAAGCTCCTTATATGTAGCTGTTACACAACACTCAGTGGGTCCATATGTGTTATATATACAAAGCTCAGGATTAATTGCGATCAGCTTGTCATACAGCACAGGTGGAAAAGCCTCTGAACCTATGTCTATGCACTTAAGATTTTTGATAGCAGGTGCAAAAGACTCAATCTCAGTAAGATTAAGTATATAGGTCGGCGTGCAGGTCATTGCTTCTACATTGTTCTTAAGAATGAGTTCTCTCATCTGCTGGGCATCCATAATCTGGTCCATTGTGGCCAGTACTACCGTCTGTCCGTGCCCCAAAGGAACGAACTCTTCAAGAACAGATACATCAAATGTAAACGCCGCCATGGCAAGAGTTACGCTTCCATACTTTGTAAAAACCCTTGCTTCCTTGTTTTTGATGTTATCGTCCGCAAAATTTGCGAGATTTCTGTTTTCAATCATCACACCCTTAGGCTTTCCTGTAGAGCCTGAAGTATAGATGATATAAGCAAGGCTGTTTCCCGGAACATCAATGTTCAGATCATCCCTGCTCCCCTCATTTACGGTTTTTGTTACATCTATCACTGTGATCTTTGCTTCTTTAAGGGTAGTCATCAGGTCTTTACGCCTGTCCATAATCTCTTTTGTTGTGACAAGAAGTCTGCACTTTGAGTCATCGAGAATATACATTATTCTCTCTGTTGGATAATCCGGATCTATAGGCATAAAGGCGCCGCCACTTTTAAGCGCCCCTTCTCTCATCACATAGCCGTAACTGTTCCTGTCGGCAAGAACAGCAATCCTTGATTCGATATCAGCACCATTATCCCTTAGCACATGTCCCAGAGCATTAGCTTCTTCATTAAGCTCTTTGTAAGTTAATGTTCTGTCGATTGCAACAAGTGCTATTCTGTCGGGATACTCCTTAGCAGAGTCCTGCAAATGACGATATCCGGGTTTATATTCATAAGAAATCGAAGTATCATATAGATTCAGTATTCTCTCTTCAAGTTTAAGTTCTGCCATAGCTTAGTTCTCCTTTTTATCATCTCCGCTAAAAACAATCATCAGCCGCCTTGCTCCCAGAAACAGCGATCTGATGCACACATCCTGTGCAAACTCATCATCATCCTCATCTGTTTCAGGAATATCTTCGTTGGCACCAATTAAATCTATTTTTGATTCGTATCGTAAAACTGCTGAACGCAGGTTATCTTCCAGTTCCAAAATTGTAAAACAGCAATTGGGCGCAGCACCTTCGGGAATAGAGGCCAAAAGCGGTTTAAACAACTTTTCCTCTACAAGTCCCAGTTCTTTTTCTGAAAGGATCTCTCCTGCCATCTTTTTAAACTCCAAGGCCAGGTTCCCATCTAACTTTCCGCCTGTAAGAAGAAGCAGGTTTTTCTGATGGACATGATACATTCCTTCCGGTAAATGATTGCAGAAAAAGCACAGATAAATAAGAGCTGCAATGCCACCAATTAGTGCACCATACCAGGGAGAGTCCATACCCAAACGGTCATTTAAAAGTAAGGTAAAGGTAATCTGTACTGCAGACTGTATAATAAGCGCCACAGTAGCTTTTAGTTCCTCCTCTATCGCAGAGAGGTAATCAATCAAAAGGGTGTCAATAAATGATATAAGTGAACCCACACTGATAATACGAATTGCAATGGGAAGTGAATACAGCATAACAGGATCATCAATACCATAGGGCATGATAACTAATTGTGGAAAGATACACAGAATAATAACAAGTGGCAAAAGCATAACAAACCCAATCTTTGTCAACATTCGTTTGACCATGAGCATACCACTTTTATTTTGCTCTCCACCATAGGCAGCCGCCATAGGAAAGGTTGCATCGGTTACTCCTGCAATAAAGATGGCGATAATAAGCTGAAGATTTTCAACTACTGCAGAATTACTTATACCCATTGTTCCGGCACTTTCACGAAGAACATAATTCTGGATTGCAAGCTGCACCGCAAACATGCAATACATTACACCTTCCGCGCACCCCGGTTTAAAAATGTCCAGATCAGTTGGATCACCCTGAACGCGATTAAGCGGAACAATTCTGCATAGCCTGTCAGGCTTTTTGAAATGCAAAAGATATACCAGGACGCAGCAGACAGAACCAAAAACTGTTCCAAATGCAACAACCCAAATTCCCAAATGAAGTACAACTGCCCCGACGAAGTCAATAATAATGTTCACTACGGCACCTGTTATATCCCCGGCCATAGCCAGATTCTGGTTATTGTCATTGGCAAGAATATAGTCTCCTGCAAAGTTTAAAACGGGAAAGACCGCACCAATCAGCATAACCATCAGATATTCTTTAGCATATCCATAGTTTTCAGGCGTAGCAGACAATAGTTTTAGCAGTGGGTCAATAAAAATAATGCATACGGCGCTTAAAACAATGGACGCAACTACAAGCATGACTAAAGCACGCGTAAAAATCCTAGCCGCTTTTGTCTTTTCCCCACTTCCCGAGCATCTAGAGATTAAAACTCCGGATCCGATTCCGCCCAGAGCAGCAATAATATTGAAAACGTAGCTAATTGGCGCAGCTGTTCCAATAGCGGAAAGGGCAACTTCACCCATGGAATTGGAAACACAGATTCCGTCTACAACTGGTGCAATCTGTGCAAACACCATTCCTATCATAGGCGGAAAAATATATCTTACACTACTGTGTTTTATAAACCGATTTTCGTACTTATACTGAATTGTGCTCATAAATTATCTCCCATCAAATAATTTTACCATATTGCGTTTTTTCTAATGTAAAAAAAAAATAAAAAAAGAGGCTCATCAGCCTCTTTAATCAGTCTATATCAAAATGTAGCCTTACATAAACATTACAAAAACGGAAATTTATTGTATTTTTATTTGAACACACCCACAAAATATCGGATAATTATGTAAGAAGCACGGTCAATTTATTACAGACAGGGAATTTCACATGAACGACCAGACCTCCTACAACAATTTTTTAGCAGAACACAGAATATCTATAAACAGGACCCTGAACAAGGTTCTTTGGGTCTGCATTATTATCGGCCCTTCAATAGCGCTTGGAATTGCCCTTGGCTCTTTTCCCAATACAAGCTATGGAGCGTGCCTGATTATTTCTGCTGCCACTTTATTTCTTGCCATCATACATACTCTGCTTCTTAAAAAGTGGCCCGAATCCCCCTATACAAGCCATTTCATCTTCCTTGCATTAAATCTCCTTCTGGTTCAGATGAATCATTCCAAGATATATATACAGATAACATGGTTCTTTGTTCCAATGCTCAGTATCCTGTTCTGCAGTACAAAGTTCTATCTGTGCTGTGTAGTGATCAACTATCTTCTGATGTCTTTATCCGTTTATCTTATGTCACCCTACTACAGTGCCGTTCGCAGTGACCACGCAACTACTAAGGAATATTTCTTTAATGTGTTTGGTGGATACACCATAGAGACCCTCATAATGGCTCTGGCAGGGTACATAATATGTCGCTACATCACAATGTTTTTAACTCATATTCTCCATGAAAACACCACCATCAGGGACAACAAACAGGAGCTTGAAAATCAGCTTAAGATTCAGGTGTCAATGGCGAAAATCTACGACACTGTGAACCTTATTGACTTTGACAAAATGACTGAGAAATCCTTAAGCGACCTTGATTCCACCGAGTATTCCGTTGAAGGTCATGCCCACTCAAGAATGAATCATATGATCAGGAAAAAGGTCATTCCCGAACAGTATGATGCCTTCACAGAATTTACCGATATTACCACCTTAAGGGAGAGACTTACCGGGGAAAAGAGCGTGTCAGCTGAGTTCATACACATTGACACCGGATGGTTCAGAGCCCAGTACATTTCCCTTGAAGATGATATATCAGTTCCTCCCACCAGAATCATCTACACCACACAGACTATTGAGGATACTAAAAAGAGGGAACAGGATCTTATTCGAATTTCCACTACTGATGAGCTCACCGGTCTATACAACAGGCGAAGCTTTGATAATGACCTGAAGAAATATGAAACCCAGAGCATGGAGGGTGATCTTGTCATCATCTCAATTGATGTCAACGGACTCAAAGAAGTCAATGACACAAAGGGACACACTGCCGGGGATGAGCTTATCAAAGGTGCAGCAGAATGCATCTTCTGGGCTGTTTGTTCAGTAGGAAAAGTGTACAGAATTGGCGGAGATGAGTTCCTTGCAGCCATAAACTCAGATAATCCAAAGAGAGTTCTGGAAAACATAAGAAGCAATATCGGTAAGTGGCATGGAAATCAGGTTGAAGCACTCTCTATATCCATGGGATATGCTGCTCACAAAGATTACCCTATCGCCTCGCTTTCAGAGCTTGAACAAATAGCCGATGAATTCATGTACAAAGACAAGGCCGAATATTACAGAACTTCCGGAAAAGACAGACGAACAAGATAGACGATGTTCACTTAAAAAATAAGGATGCCCACTCTCTAAAGTGGACACCCTTTCCATTTACATTAAATCATCTCAAATTATTTGCAGAGCTCGTATGTATCTCTTGCAATTGCAAGCTCCTCATTGGTTGGAACAACCATGAGGGTTACCTTGGAATCTGCACCGGAGATTGTCTTCTCCTCACCGCGAACCTTGTTGGCCTCCTTGTCTACTGTAGCACCAAGGAATGTAAGTCTCTCGCAGATGATTCCTCTTGTGAATCCGCTGTTCTCACCAACACCTGCTGTGAAGCAGATGGCATCAACGCCGCCCATAGCAGCTGTGTATGATCCGATATACTTAACAACTCTGTATGCAAAAGCATCAACAGCTCTCTTAGCACCCTCATCGCCCTTAAGGTAAGCATCCTCAAGATCTCTGAAATCTGAAGAGAGGTCGTTTGAAAGTCCGAATACACCTGACTTCTTGTTGAGAAGGTTAGTAACATCAGCTACTGTTGAATTCTCTTTCTTCATGATAAACTCAACAACTGAAGGATCGATGTCACCTGTTCTTGTTCCCATGATAAGACCCTCAAGTGGTGTAAGACCCATTGAAGTATCTATGCACTCACCGCCCTTAACAGCTGAAACTGAAGCGCCGTTTCCAAGGTGGCAAACAATGAGCTTAAGGTCCTTAATGTCTTTTCCAAGAAGCTGTGCTGCTCTCTTGCTTACATAAGAATGGCTTGTTCCGTGGAAGCCGTATCTTCTGATTCCGTACTTCTCATAG
>JAEEGH010007239.1_pt1 | contig 26789 bp, 19 predicted proteins | sample 9134181 | NCBI WGS metagenome assembly JAEEGH01 (sample SAMN16246544, study PRJNA631951) | gut metagenome | biome: gut microbiome; feature: rumen; material: DP-attached | host: Bos | place: Iran: Karaj | collected 2018-10 | reverse complement strand
ACCAACACCTACACCAGGAACAGATCCAGTGACTCCTACACCTGGAACAGATCCAGTAGTGGAGCCAGGAACAAATCCTGCAGTAGAGCCTACAACAGATCCAACAGTAGAGCCAGGAACAAATCCTGCAGTAGAGCCTACAACAGATCCAGCAGTAGAGCCAGGAACAAATCCTACAGTAGAGCCTACAACAGATCCAGCAGTAGAGCCAGGAACAAATCCTACAGTAGAGCCTACAACAGATCCAGCAGTAGAGCCTGGAACAAATCCTACAGTAGAACCTACAACAGATCCTTCAATATTTGAGCCTATAACAGAACCTACAACAGAAGAGAACACAGGCTCATCTGAGACAGGCAGCGAATCAGAGAGCAGCAGCGAAGAGTCTGGTTCATCATCTGAGAGTTCAGAGCCTGCAGGTCCTGTATCTACAGTACTTGGAGCTGTTAAGGATACTGTTGAAACTGTAGTAAGCACAGTAACAGATACAGTTAAGTCTGTTATTGGAGCAATTACAGGAAAGAGCAAAAAGAGTTCTAAGACTACAGGCAGCACAACAGGTGCTACAAACAACAGCACAGCAGCTGTCACCATTGAAAATACCGACGGTGAAGTGATAGGAACTATCGCTGATATCCCTGAGGAGCAGACAGCTCTTGCAGAGACACCTGAGCAACAGGTTGAAGAGCAGCAGGTTGAAGAGCAGCAGGCAATTGAGCAGACAGATGAAGACAAAACTGTTACAATTGGTGAAGAGGAGACAGCTAAATCAGATTCCGCTTCATCAAAGGGCAAAAAGGCAGCTAAGGCTGCAGCTACAGTAGCAGTAACAACTGCCGGTCTCGGACTTGCAGCCCTTGGTATTAAAAAGCTGTTGATATTATTAAATGTCATTAAAAAATCTTGATAAAAACAGAATAATCAAAAACATCTCAGTAATAGCAGTATTTGTACTGATACTTATCGGGGTACTGTTCCTTGCAAACAAGGACAGGCCCCGGTATACCTCATCAAAAGATACGGGAGTTGAGTATGAGACTGCCAGAGTCCTTGCAGTGACTGAGGATAAATCAGTCGTTGACGAGGCCACTGAGGGTGTTCTTAAAGGGAGCATGGAATTAAAGGTTGAGATACTCACTGGAAGGTATAAAGGGGATATCTGCTTTATAACCAATTATTTCAGCTCCCTTTATAATGTTATAGTTTCAGAGGGGGACACACTGTGTGTGAGAATTGATACCACAGGTGATGGCGTCTATAATTGCAGCGTCTACAATTACAACAGAGTTCCGCTGATGATAGCTCTTGTTATAGTATTTTTCCTTGCCCTTGCCCTTATTGGTGGAGTTCAGGGAATCAAGGCGTTTGCAGGTCTTTTATATACTATCCTTTGCATTTTTGGTATTCTCCTTCCCCTTACTCTTAAGGGATACGAGCCGATACCCTTAACCTGCGTAATTATCTTTTTTACAAGCATTGTATGCTTTTACTTAATTGGAGGCATAAGCAAAAAAACAATAGCAGCTGCTCTTGGATGTTTTTGCGGAGTTCTTATCGCAGCTCTTCTTGGCCAGATAGCAGCCGGTATTGCAGGAATTTCCACCTTCCAGATGGATGAGGCGGAAGCTCTTTTGCTGCTTAAAAGTACAACTGATATTAAGCTTAGAGGTCTTTTCATAAGCGGAATTCTTATAGCTGCAATGGGCGCTGTAATGGATATCACTATGTCTATTGCGTCGGCACTTTATGAGGTACACACCTTAAATCCTGACAGAGACGCAAGACAGCTCATAAAATCAGGATTAAATATCGGACGTGATGCCATGGGCACAATGGCCAATACTCTTGTTCTTGCGTATGTGGGAAGCGCCCTGAATATGTGTATCCTGATCTATTCCTACGGCGTGGGGATGAGACAGCTCCTCTGCACGGATTTTGTTGCTATTGAAGTCATAAGGGCTATTGCCGGAAGCATAGGTATAATCTGCGCTGTTCCCTGCGTTTCAGTGATCGCTGCTCTTCTTTATACTTCCAAACTATCAAAACAGTAGAATTCTTTCGCGAAATTTAGTAGAATTGAAATGCTATGGACTTATTTCAGTATATGCGCGAAAACAATATGGAAAAGGAATCTCCGCTTGCCGCAAGAATGCGCCCCAGAACCCTTGATGAGGTGGTTGGGCAGCAGCATATCATTGCAAAAGACAAGCTTCTTTATCGTGCGATACAGGCAGATAAGTTAAGCTCCATAATATTTTACGGACCGCCCGGGACCGGCAAGACAACGCTTGCCAAGGTCATAGCTGGAACCACCAAGGCTGAGTTTACTCAGATTAACGCCACTGTTGCCGGTAAAAAGGACATGGAAGAGGTGGTCAATAAGGCCAAGGACAATCAGGGCATGTATGGGAAGAAGACAATTCTTTTCATCGACGAGATACACAGGTTCAATAAGGGGCAGCAGGACTATTTACTTCCCTTTGTTGAGGATGGAACAGTGGTTCTTATAGGTGCCACAACTGAAAATCCTTATTTCGAGGTCAACGGTGCTCTTATTTCAAGATCCATTATCTTCGAGCTTAATCCCCTTACAAGCGATGACATTAAGGTGCTCTTAAACAGGGCAGTTACAGATACAGAGCGTGGAATGGGGGCATACAAGGCCGTGCTTGAGCCTGAGGCAGAGGAGTTTCTGGCAGACATCGCAGACGGTGATGCAAGGCATGCGCTGAATGCGATCGAACTTGGCATTCTCACAACGCCAAGAAGCGATGACGGACTCATCCATATCACGAAAGAAGTTGCACTTGAGTGCATCCAAAAGAAGGTCGCCAGGTACGATAAGGACGGTGACAACCACTATGATACAATATCAGCTTTTATTAAAAGCATGAGAGGGTCTGATCCCGATGCGGCTGTTTATTATCTGGCAAGAATGTTGAATGCTGGAGAGGATCCCAAATTTATAGCAAGAAGAATTATGATCTGTGCATCAGAGGATGTGGGAAATGCAGACCCACAGGCACTGCAGGTCGCAGTTGCCGCATCTCTTGCAGTAGAAAGGCTTGGTATGCCTGAAGGGCGTATAGTTCTTTCCCAGGCTGCAACCTACGTGGCAACAGCGCCAAAGAGTAACGCCGCATACCTTGCAATTGACGATGCCCTTGGCACAGTAAGAGAAACAGGCAATCTTCCAATACCGCCGCATCTTCAGGATGCACACTACAAGTCAGCAGGTAAGCTGGGGCATGGTATTGGTTACAAGTATGCTCACGACTATCCGGATCATTATGTGGAGCAGCAGTACAAGCCATATGAGCTTAATGGCAAGGAGTTCTACAGCCCTACAGGAAACGGCTATGAGCAGAAAATTAAAGACCACATGAGAAGGCTTAAGGAAAGAAATACTGATAAGTAATTACGAAAGATACGGAAGGCTTAATGGAAAATAACAAGGAAAAGAAAACGCGCAAGCTTCGAACGGGTAAAAAAGCCCGTCGCAATAGAAGACTGGTCATAATGACAGGAGTACTGGCAGGGTTTGTGGTGATTTTTGTGGGAGCCATGATAGTGTGGCTTTTTAGAAGCAGCCAGGATCTCGGGGAGACCGCTTTACAGGAGGAAGCAATCTTTGAGGCTTCTATGGAAGACATAAAGACCTCTCAGGAGGAATACATAAATAACGCTACGATTGATTCCATAGTAAAGGGTGGCCAGTCGGTAACACAGGCTCTTTCCCAGAGACCTGAAACTGTGGAGATGACTCCTGAGAACACTGCAAACTTTGCAACTATAGACAACTGCCTTATTGTTGACGGAAGCAAGGTTGAAGTATCTGTAAAATCAGAAGGCATCCCAAAGAGCGATGACAAGTACTACTACCTCTTTGAGGAAGCAATTTATGAAGATGGACTATCTGAGGGAAAAGAACCTATTGCGAAGATTTACAAAAACGATGACACATCTTTTAAGATAGATCTCAATAAAGGAACAACCAGCACAAGGCTCTTTTCCAAGTTCCAGGTTGCTGTTAAAAAGGACAGTCAGTATGTCACTATCAGTCATGCAAAATTTATAACAAATCCCGGTGGCTGCGCAGGATATAGCTATGGCGGCATAAGTCACAAATCTATCAAGGGAATCCTTCCGGATCCGCTTAGAATCGGCGAGCTTGCAGATCTTGGAGTTGAGTATGCTACATACAATATTCCTCTTAGCCACATCCTTGTAACAGGTGGCGGAATACCATATACCTACGGCGGAGTGACTTATCACTTCAATGCCCAGATAATGAACGACTACGATAATCTCTTTAAAAAGCTCAATGCAATGGGAATTGATGTGGCTGCCATTATCCTTAATAACGCAAGCACTTCGGCATACCCTGAGATAACACATCCAAGTGCAAGAAGCGGATCAACGGCGCCTTACTACATGTTCAATGCTACCAACGAGAGCGGAGTTAAGGCTCTTGCAGCTATCGGAAGTTTCCTGGCCAGCAGATATTCCGGCTCAGGCCACGGCAATGTAAGCATGTGGATCATCGCCAATGAGGTCAATGCCAGAAAAGAATACAACTACATGACTCACACGGACGTTAATACCTACACAGAGGCATTTACTGATGCATTCAGGGTATTCTACAACGCCATTAAGAGTCAGAACAGCGCGGCCAAGGTTTATATCCCTATCGACCAGCGTTGGACCTACAATACTGATAAGACCGGTGACTACGACGCAAAGGATGTCCTGGATATCTTTTCCTCCTATCTTTCTAACTATGGAAATATTGACTGGGGACTTGCGGCTCATCCATATTCCTTCCCTAATGGTGACACAGCATTCTGGAAGGGCTCCAAGTATGTTACACATTCAGTTTCAACTCCATGTATAACCATGGAGAACATTGAAGTTCTGACCAACTATATGAAGCAGGAAGCAATGCTTGACACTTCAGGTAACGTCAGATCGATCATCCTTAGTGAGATAGGATATTCCTCCAGTTCCGGACAGGCTCTGCAGGCAGCAGCTTTTGCCTACGCATATACCAAGATGGAACAGAATGGTTACATAGATGCTCTGATGTTGTCCAGGCAGACGGATGCAGGAGATGAGATCGCTGCTCTTGGACTCGCCCTGGGACTTCAGACCACAAGCGGTGCCCACAAACAGATATATGATGTCTTTAAATATATAGATACAGACAGACGAAATGAAGTTGTAAGTTTCGCATATGACATAGTGGGTAAAACTTTTTAGGGAGGAACAGTTATGACGAACGCAGAAAAAGCACTAGAGCTCCATGAACAGTGGAATGGCAAGCTGGAGATTGTTTCAAAGGCCAAAGTTAATTCCAAGGAAGATCTCGCTCTTGCCTACACACCGGGTGTGGCTGAGCCCTGTAAGCTTATAGCCAAGGATAAAGAGCTTGCTTACAAATACACATTTAAATCCAATACCATCGCGGTAGTTTCAGACGGAAGTGCAGTGCTGGGACTTGGAAACATCGGACCATATGCAGCTATGCCTGTTATGGAAGGCAAGGCTGTTCTGTTCAAGGAATTTGGCGGCGTAAATGCTGTTCCCATCTGCCTTGATACTCAGGATACTGAGGAGATCATTAAGGCAGTTAAATATCTTGCTCCCGGTTTTGGAGGCATCAATCTGGAGGACATTTCAGCTCCAAGATGTTTTGAGATCGAAGAGAGGTTAAAAGAAATGCTGGACATCCCGGTTTTCCATGATGATCAGCATGGCACTGCAATAATTGTTCTTGCGGGGATCATTAATGCCCTTAAGGTTGTGGGCAAGGAAAAAGAGAACTGCAAAGTAATAGTAAACGGTGCAGGAAGCGCAGGAATTGCCATAACAAAACTGCTCTTAAGATATGGCTTTAGTAACGTCACTATGTGCGATAAATCCGGAATCCTTCACAAGAATTCCGAAGACCTCAACTGGATGCAGAAGAAGATGATGGATGTCACAAACCCTGGGCAGCTTACAGGCTCTTTGGCAGATGCCCTTGTGGGAGCAGACATCTTCGTGGGAGTAAGTGCACCAGGTATTGTAACTAAAGAGATGGCATCCAAGATGAACAGCGATGCAATAATGTTCGCCATGGCCAATCCCGTTCCCGAGATAATGCCTGACCTGGCAAAGGAAGCAGGAGTTCGCGTCATCGGAACAGGAAGAAGTGATTTCCCTAATCAGGTAAACAACGTTCTTGTTTTCCCAGGAATATTCAAGGGCGCTCTTGAAGCAAGGGCAAGGCAGATAACGGAAGAGATGAAGCTGGCAGCAGCCAAGGCTATTGCAGGACTTGTTCCTGATGATGAACTTTCCGACGAAAACATCCTTCCTGCCGCATTTGATCCAAGAGTAGCAGATGTGGTCAGCAGCGCAGTTAAGGCCCTGGCCATAGATTAAATGGAGTATATGAATTGAGTTCCCAGTATCTTACGCTTTACAAGATGATAGTTCTGTATATGCTAAAGCGCTGCGAGGTGCCTCTTAGCAAGTCCCAGATCTATGATTTTATTTTGGAAAAAGAATATACGACTTTCCTTACACTTCAGGAAGTATTCAGCGAGCTTGCTGCTTCTGAGCTTATACGTGAAAAGACAATGGCTAACAGAACCTATCTGGAGATCACAGATGAAGGTGCCCAGACGCTGGAGTTTTTTGGAAACAGGATCAATCCTTCAATTAGGCAGCAGATAGATGAATACATGAGGGATAATAGCTTAAAGCTTAGAAATGAGGCAGCTGTTATAGGTGATTATCAAAAGACAGGTGAGAATGAATATACTGTGCAGCTTCTTTTAAAGGAGAACGGCGAGAATCTCATGGAGATCAAAATCCCCGTACCTACAGAAGAAATGGCCCAGGCATTCATCGAAAACTGGAAGGAAAGAAATCAGGACATGTATCAGTATCTCTTTTCCCAGCTGATGTCATAAAATGGTATAAAAAGAAGCTCTCAAATCCGTTATGGATCTGAGAGCTTTTTTAAGCTGCTGACGAGAATCGAACTCGTGACCTCCGCACTACCAATGCGACGCACTACCGACTGTGCTACAACAGCACAAGGGATATTATAACAACGGGAAATACTGTTGTCAATTGCAAAGAGGCCTTAAATTTCATTTATTGATGCCATATAGTAAGAATACAGATTCCTGTATGTATCGTAGGTGTAATGAAGACCATCTGGGGTACTGAAGCCTGTCTGATTAAGGTATGAATAGCCGTCTATCCACTTGATTCTTGGATCAAGTTCAGACTGAAGTTTTGTATTGAATTTTTCAATTTGTGAATTGGATACGCTGCCACAGTTGCCAACAGGAGTTACAGCGGCGTAGCAAACAGTTATGCCTGCATTTATCCATGAGTCAATGTTGCTGTTGACAAGGTTAATGTAGTTGGAGGCATTGGCCAGATCGTTGACACCAAAGTTGATGATCATGGTGGTTCCTGCACCTGCATAGTTGGAAATCTCGGGAAGAGCAGTGCTCTTGAACCAGCTATAGCCTTCACCGACTTTGGCAATATATGCCTTATCGGAAGAACCGACTGCATATTGCATCTGGACGGTTCTGGAATCTCCAACAAATACGAGAGGTGTTCCGGGAAGCTCTGAGACCATGTAATCTCCTATGATAAAGGCTGTGGTGTCGCCATATGCGACCTCATACCAGCCGTTGTCAGTTTCGCCTGTTACCTGAGCTTCGCTTCCCCAGCGGAGCTTGCCAAGTTTGTCATAGTCAGTGCCTGCGCCGCTTCGTACATTCACTGTATCACTGGTGTACATGGTGATCGGAGATTCATATTCTGTGACGGTGAATACTGTTCTCTCCAAAGTGGCATCTGCACTTTCGGTAGAAACCTCAACGGTTTCAGTGGTCTGCTCATTGCATAGCGATAAAGCCTCGCTTGCCGCTGTGTCGATAGAGCTTGCTATTGGAGCAACAACTATTTCTCTTGAAAGCGAAGCCGATGGAACATTTGCCGTGGCTCTTTCAGATGAAGCAACTGCAAATGCGATAACTGAAAAAGAGGCTGCAAATGCGGAAAGCATTATTAAGTTCTTTATATTAATACTTTTCTTCTTCATCGCACAAAATTTTACATTAGCCTTAACAATATGTCAAATTTTCGTAAATCGAGTAAATTATTGACTACCGGGATGCTAGCAAATATAATGTTTTCATGGGTATTCTCGCGGAAATAATCCGTCTAAATAGTACCTGGAAAGAGAGAATAATATATGAGAGTAGTTATTCAGGAAAACTATGACAAGATGTGTCTCTGGGCAGCTAGCTATATCAGAGATCGCATCAAGGAGCACAATGAAGGTTCGTCAAAGGATCGTCCTTTTGTTCTGGGACTTCCAACTGGCTCAAGCCCTATTGGCGTATACAAAGAGCTTGTAAGAATGAACAAGGCAGGAGAATTGTCTTTTGCCAATGTTGTTACATTTAATATGGATGAGTATCTTGGACTTCCCCGTGAGCACGATCAGTCCTACTGGTACTTTATGCACGATAATCTCTTTGATCACCTTGTTGATATGAAACCCGAGAATATCAACATCTTAAATGGCATGACTGATGATCCGGAAAAAGAGTGTGCTGACTACGAGAAGAAGATCGCTTCTTACGGCGGAATAGATCTTTTCATGGGCGGCATCGGAGTTGACGGACACATTGCTTTCAACGAGCCATTCACAAGCCTTGCATCCCGTACCGGAGTAAGGAATCTTACATCTGATACCCGTATTGTTAATTCAAGATTCTTTGGAAATGATCCAGAAGCTGTTCCTTCACAGGCTCTTTCAGTTGGTGTTGGTACTGTTACAGATTCCAAGGAAGTTCTTATCCTTATCAACGGCCATAATAAGGCAAGAGCTCTTGCTGCAACTGTAGAGGGAGCTGTTAGTTCAAAGTGGACCTGCAGTGCTCTTCAGATGCACAACGGCGCTATCATTGCTTGTGATGAGCCTGCTTGCGGAGAGCTTACTGTTGATACATATAAATATTTCCTTGATATTGAGAAGAAAGAGAGGCTCTGATTATGTATAAGATAACTGATCTTTATGACCTTGATCACACACTTGCTGCAGATTATCTGCGTCAGTTCACATACCCATGGGAGGCTCTTAAGGGTATTAAGGATTTTATCCTCGAGCTTGGCCCAAAGCTTGGTGATGAGTACACAGAGGTTAAGGAGCATGTATGGGTACATAAGACCGCTACGGTATTCGAGAGTGCATATCTTGGAAGCCCATGCATCATCGGACCAAACACTGAGGTAAGACACGGAGCATTCATTCGTGGCAGCGCTCTTGTTGGTGCTGACTGCGTAGTTGGTAACAGTGTTGAGCTCAAGAATGTAATTCTTTTTGATCACGTACAGACCCCTCATTACAACTATGTTGGCGATAGTATCCTTGGATATTATTCACACATGGGTGCCGGTTCTATCACATCTAATGTAAAGAGCGATAAGAAGCTTGTAGTTGTTCATAACGGTACAGAGAATATTGAGACCGGCATGAAGAAATTCGGCGCAATGCTCGGTGATCATGTAGAGGTTGGCTGCAATTCTGTTTGCAACCCAGGTACAGTTATTGGACGTTATTCAAACGTATATCCCACATCCTGTGTAAGAGGAGTTGTTCCAGAGAACTCTATTTATAAGAACAGCGGTGAGATCATTCACAAGGAGGAACGCTAAAATGGGAAAATATTTTGGAACAGACGGCTTCAGAGGTGAAGCTAATAAGAATCTTACTTTCGAGCATGCAGTACTGATCGGAAGATATCTTGGATGGTACTATGGTGCCAACCATGGCAAGAAGGCCAAAATTGTAATCGGAAAAGACACAAGACGAAGCAGCTACATGTTTGAGTATGCGCTCTGTACTGGTCTTATGGCAAGTGGAGCAGATGCATATATCATGCACGTTACAACAACACCTTCGGTTGCATATATCACAAGAGTTGATGATTTTGACTGCGGTATCATGATCTCCGCATCTCACAATCCATATTATGATAATGGAATCAAGCTCTTTAATGGTGATGGCGAGAAGATGGACGAGGAGACAATCCTTCGCGTTGAAGATTACATCGACGGCAAGATTGAAATCCCTGTTGCAGAGAGAAACGAGATTGGAAGAACTGTTGACTACGTTGCAGGAAGAAACCGCTATGTAGGATACCTCATTTCCAATTCAAAGTTCAGCTTTAAGGATAAGAAGGTTGGACTTGACTGTGCAAATGGCGCATCATGGCAGATTGCTAAGGGTGTATTTGATGCTCTTGGCGCTAAGACTTATGTTATCAATAACGAGCCTGATGGTTACAACATCAACACTGATTGCGGATCAACTCATATCGAGCATCTTCAGAAGTATGTGGTTGAAAAGGGCCTTGATGTTGGATTTGCCTTCGACGGAGATGCAGACAGATGTCTTTGCGTAGATGAGAAGGGCAATGTAGTTACAGGTGATCACATCATCTATATCTATGGACTCTACCTCAAGGAGCAGGGCAAGCTTCAGAACAACAAGGTTGTAACAACAATCATGAGTAACTTCGGCCTGTATAAGGCTCTTGATAAGGTTGGCATTGAGTACGAGAAGACCAAGGTTGGTGACAAGTACGTATACGAGAATATGGTAACCTATGGACATCGCGTAGGCGGTGAGCAGTCAGGACATATCATCTTTACCAAGTACGCTACAACAGGTGATGGAATTCTTACCAGCCTTAAGATGATGGAAGTAATGCTTGCCAAGGAAAAGCCAATGAGCGAGCTTGCTGCACCTGTAGTATTCTATCCTCAGGTTCTTAAGAATGTAAGAGTAAAGAGCAAACCCGATGCTCAGAATGACCCTGACGTTCAGAAGGCAGTAGAAGAGGTTTCAAAGGTTCTTGGTGATACAGGTCGTATCCTTGTAAGAGAGTCAGGAACAGAGCCTGTAATCAGAGTCATGGTTGAAGCAGAAAGTGATGAAATTTGCGAGAAGTACGTTGATCAGGTTATCGATGTAATTCGCCAGAAAGGTCATTTAGAATAATAATATGTGTGGAATAGTTGGATATATAGGCCATAAACCGGCCGGCCCAATACTTCTTGACGGGCTTTCAAAACTGGAATACAGAGGATATGATTCTGCCGGTCTTGCTGTAAGAGACGGAGCTGAGGATGCAGTTGTAGTTAAGGCTGTGGGTAAGCTTGTAAATCTTTCAAATAAGACAAACGGTGGTAATGCTTTGGCAGGATGCTGTGGTATCGGTCATACAAGATGGGCTACACACGGCGCCCCCAGCCTTACAAATGCGCATCCCCACGTTAGTGGTAACTGCACTGGATCAGGTTCCGGAACAGTTGAGTCTGAGGTTGTGGGTGTTCACAACGGAATCATTGAGAACTTCCAGGAGCTCAAGGAGAAGCTCATAAGACACAACTATGAGTTTTACTCAGATACAGATACCGAGGTTCTCATTAAGCTTGTTGATTACTACTACAAGAAGTACAAGATGGGCCCTATCGATGCCATCGCAAAGACTCTTGTGAGAGTACGTGGCTCTTATGCCCTTGAGGTAATGTTCAAGGATCATCCTGATGAGATCTATGTTGCAAGGCAGCAGTCTCCTATGATAATCGGTGTAAAGGATGATGAGTCCTTTATAGCTTCCGATGTTCCGGCCATTCTCAAGTATACAAGAGATGTATACTATATTGATAACATGGAGATGGCAAGGATAAAGGCTGGAGAAGTGACCTTCTTCAATATCGATGGCGATGTTGTAGAAAAAGAGGTTACAACCGTTACCTTCTCTGCTGAAGCAGCTGAAAAGGGTGGCTTTGAGCACTTCATGATGAAGGAGATTCATGAGCAGCCCAAGGCAGTAGCAGACACCATCGGCAAGTATATTAATGGAGATAAGATCGATCTTTCTACAGTAGGTATTACTGAGGAAGAAATAGAGAATCTTTCACAGATATACATTGTGGCCTGTGGATCAGCATGGCATGTTGGAATGGAAATGCAGTATGTGATTGAAGAACTCACTGGTGTTACTGTTAGAGTTGAACTGGCATCAGAGTTCAGATATCGCAATATGGCACTTGATCCCAATGCTTTTGTAGTGGTTATTTCCCAGTCCGGTGAGACAGCAGATTCACTTGCTGCTCTTCGTATGGCCAAGGAAAAAGGACTTAAGACTCTTGCCATTGTCAATGTTGTTGGATCATCCATTGCAAGAGAAGCCGATCATGTAATGTACACAATAGCAGGACCGGAGATTTCTGTTGCTACAACTAAGGCATATAGCGCTCAGCTTGTTTGTGGTTATATCCTTACACTCAGGCTTGCAGAGGCAAGGGGCACTATCACTGATCCTGAGAAGATAAAGTACTATATAAGTGAGCTTAAGACTCTGCCTGATAAGATGGAGAAGATTCTTGAAGAAAAAGAGAGGATTCAGTGGTTCGCAGCCAAGTTCTCCAACGCTCACGATATCTTCTTTATTGGAAGAGGTGTTGATTATGCTATTTCCCTTGAGGGAAGCCTTAAGATGAAGGAAATAAGCTACATCCATTCCGAGGCGTATGCAGCAGGAGAGCTTAAGCATGGTACAATTTCTCTTATTGAAAAAGGAACTCTTGTAATCGGTGTTCTTACTCAGCCGGCTCTTTATGAGAAGACAATTTCCAACATGGTAGAGTGTAAGAGCAGAGGTGCATACCTTATGGGACTTACAACCTATGGAAGATACAATGTAGAAGATCAGTGTGACTTCACAGTATATATCCCCAAGGTTGATGAGCACTTTGTAGGAAGCCTTGCAATTATTCCTCTTCAGCTTCTTGGTTACTACACATCAGTTGCAAAGGGACTTGATGTAGATAAGCCAAGGAACCTTGCAAAGAGCGTTACAGTAGAATAATAAAAACCCCTTGCGTGATTTATCACAGCAAGGGGATTTTTTTGCTCTAATTGACTTTAGATTAGTGATGGAACAGGCGAAGTCCTGTGAATGCCATTACCATGTTGTGGCTGTTTGCAGCTTCGATAACGTTGTCATCTCTTACTGAACCGCCGGGCTGAGCCACATACTTAACACCGCTCTTAAAGGCTCTTTCAATGTTATCGCCAAATGGGAAGAAGGCATCTGATCCAAGGGCTACATCAGTGTTCTTATCAAGCCATGCTCTCTTTTCCTCTCTGGTAAATACAGCGGGCTTTTCTTTGAAGATGTTCTGCCACTTGCCATCCTCAAGAACATCCATGTAGTCCTCACCGATATAGAGGTCGATGGCATTGTCTCTGTCTGGACGACCGATAGTATCAAGGAATGGAAGGTTAAGAACCTGTGGTGCCTGGCGAAGGAACCAGTTGTCAGCCTTGGAACCTGCAAGTCTTGTGCAGTGGATTCTGGACTGCTGTCCGGCGCCGATTCCGATAGCCTGTCCACCCTTTACGTAGCACACTGAGTTGGACTGTGTGTACTTAAGTGTGATCAGGGCAATGATGAGATCAATCTTAGATGACTGAGGAAGATCCTTGTTGTCAGTTACGATATTTGAGAGCATGTCATCACCGATCTCAACGAAGTTGTGACCCTGCTCAAAAGTAACACCAAACACCTGCTTTTTCTCAATCTGTTCAGGAACATAGTTTGGATCAACCTTGATGATTGCGTAGTTGCCCTTCTTCTTGCTCTTTAATATCTCAAGGGCTTCATCTGTATAGCCGGGTGCAATTATACCATCTGATACTTCTCTTTTAACAAGTCTTGCTGTATCAACGTCGCACTCATCTGAAAGAGAAATGAAATCTCCAAAGGATGACATTCTGTCTGCGCCTCTGGCTCTCGCATAAGCGTTTGCAAGTGGGCTAAGTTCCCCAAGATCCTCAACCCAGTAGATCTTTTTCTCAATATCTGTAAGAGGTGTTCCAACAGCTGCGCCTGCAGGTGAAACATGCTTGAAGGATGTTGCTGCAGGAAGTCCTGTGGCCTTTTTAAGCTCAGAAACAAGCTGCCAGCCGTTTAATGCATCAAGAAGGTTGATGTATCCTGGACGTCCGTTTAATACTTCGATGGGAAGGTCCTGTCCGTTTTCCATGTATACTCTTGAAGGCTTCTGGTTGGGGTTGCATCCGTATTTAAGTTCAAGTTCTTTCATATCCGTTTTCTCCTTATCCCTTTAAGAAATAGTCATCAGTCTTTTTTGATATTCTTGTTGAAAATTCTGGTTTCCTTAGCGCCTGTAGCAATGTCAATATATCTTACGAAAAGAGATACCTTGTTGTCGGCGTTGAGTGAAGTCCATACATCCTCAGCAAACTTGTCTATATCACCGGAAACATTAACTGAAGTAGGCTCGCCCTCAAAGCTTGGAAGGGGATTGCCATCACCCATGTAGGTGTGGATAAAGAAGCCTTCGCCGGCCTTGGGATTTTCATATGTGTAAGTAAATCTTTGACATGAAGAAGGATCGCCGTGATTGCTCTTAAGGATTGAAAGAGCAAAATCATACTTGCCACCCTTAAGATTCATGATGCCTGAAATTCTAGGGGTATAGTTTGGAGCATCCGGCTCAAATTCTCTTGTTCTCAGTGACTCCTCAAAGCTCTGGCCTGCCTGCATAAGCTCGTAGATAGTATCTGTCTGGTCGCCGTTTGTAACGATTGTTGATGTTCCGCGAACACGAACAGGAGCGTAGATGATAAGGCTTGGATCTTCCATCTTGGAAGGGTCAAAAGCCTCTGTCTTTATTCCGTCACCGTCCTCTACAAAGACTCTGTTTCTTGAATTCTCACTTCTTCCCATGATGAAGTAAGCACATACTGCATGCTTTCCATCCTCTGAAGTTCCAAGGATGATGCCTCTTCCGGGATAGGTGGTGCTGCTGATTTCCTTCTTTAAATCTGTCATGAAATTTATCTCCCTTCATGAAAAAAACCGCCTGGGCATGCCACTAAAAGCGGTTGCCCAGGCGGTCGACTGATCAATTCTACTATCTGTACTCCCATGTGGTTACCCACTTATCCGCCAGTTGTACAGACACAAGTAGGATACCTTTTTTTGTTTATTATTGCAAGGTAAATATTGAACAAATTTTTTCTCGGAAACGTTTCCAATTTCTTGTGGCAAATTACCAAATTGTGTGATAATGTTTAATGACAAACAGTATAAGTGAAAGTGCTTCCGGGAGGTGCGAAATGCCAAAGTGGTTAAACGATGCAGTATTTTATGAGATTTATCCCCAGTCCTTTAATGATACCAATTCAGATGGTATAGGTGACTTTAACGGAATCATAGAAAAGCTTGATTATATCAAGGATCTGGGGTGCAATGCGCTTTGGATTAACCCCTGCTATGACTCACCTTTCAAGGATGCAGGATATGACGTAAGGGACTACAAAAAGGTTGCTGACAGATATGGAACAAATGAGGATCTGTACAGGCTTTTTGATGAGGCTCATAAACGTGGTATCCATGTACTTTTAGACCTTGTACCCGGGCATACCTCCGAGGAACATGCATGGTTCCTTGAAAGTAAAAAGGCAGAAAAGAATGAATACTCAGACAGATACGTCTGGACCAACGGCTGGATAGAGGGAATCGCAGGCCATCCTTACATCGGAGGAGAGGCAGACAGAAACGGTTGCTACATGCTTAATTTCTTTAAGTGCCAGCCCGCTCTTAACTACGGTTTTCTTAAAAGAACTGCCGACTGGCAGAAAGCTCCTGATGATCCGGCATGTATAGCAACCAGAGAGGCTATGAAGGATGTGATGCGCTTCTGGCTTGACCATGGGTGCGATGGCTTCAGAGTTGATATGGCTGATTCTCTTGTAAAAGAGGATGATGAGAATAAATCAGCAACCGGCGCAATCTGGAAGAACATCCGTGAAATGCTGGATAAGGATTATCCGGAAGCAGCCATAATATCAGAGTGGAGCAATCCTCACCAGGCCCTTAAGAGCGGTTTCCATGCTGACTTTTATCTTGACCATAGGGGAAATGGCTACAACACTCTTATTCGTGACTACGAGACAGAGGGCGGCGATCACAGCTTCCTTAAGAAAGATGGAAACGGCGATATCATCAGGTTCCTCAATGACTATCTTCCTAAGTATGATGGCACCAAGGACTATGGCTTTATAAGCTTCATCACCTGCAATCACGATACTCCTCGCCCAAGAAGGACTTTAGATTATCATGAGCTTAAGATCGCGTATGGCCTGTTCCTTACTCTTCCCGGAGTTCCATTTATTTACTATGGCGATGAGATAGGAATGAGATACCTTGATATTCCAACCAAGGAGGGAGGCTACACAAGAACCGGCTCCAGAACTCCAATGCAGTGGGATAACAGCGCCAACAAGGGATTTTCAAGTGCTCCTGCTGATAAGCTCTACCTTCCGGTTGACCCTTCTTTGGATGCACCTACAGTAGAAGATCAGGCAAAAGACCCTGATTCTCTTTTAAACACTGTAAAGGCTCTTACAAAGCTCCGTCACGAGTACAGGGACCTACAGGCCGACAGCTCTTTTGAAGTAGTATATGCAGAAAAAGAGGAGTTCCCGTTTGTGTTCAAAAGAGGAGACCTTGTTGTGGCAGTGAACCCTTCAGACAAAAAGGCTTCAGCAAGCCTTTCAAAGAAGTATCAGAAGGTCTATGAGATCGGTCAGGTGGAAATTCACGAGGCATCACTTAAGATGCAGCCACAGAGTTTTGCAGTACTTAAATACAAATTATTAAATTAGTATTATATAATTCTTAAATCCATGATTTTGTGTGCGCAATAACGTATAATTTATACGTACGACTTTCATTATTTTTGAATAGAAAGGATGAGCGCCATGAAAAAAATTCATAGTTTACCGCTGGCGCTGATGCTTGCTTTTATGTGCATTTTATCAGCCTGCGGACAAAGTAAAGAGGTAGAGACCGACAGTGCAACAGAAACTGTGGATTCTATCTCTTTATTAAATATCAAGAGTGAGGTTGCAAGCCAGATAGAGGCTCTTGGACAGCAGTATCAGAAGGAGACCGGGATCAAGGTCAACGTCATCACCGTCCAGTCAGGTGTAGATGCCCAGGCAACTCTTAAGGGATATTATCTCTCTGATCAGATGCCTGACATTATTGCCTGTGAGTCGTCAGGATTTGGCAACTGGGAAGGCCTTTTGGTTGACATGAGCGATCAGGACTGGGCCGGAAGAACTGATGCTGCATATAAAGATGCAACCTATGGAACTCTTGGCTTCCCATATACAACAGAAGCTATTGGTCTTGCTTATAATGCAGATATTCTGGCTAAAGCTGGAGTGGATCCCGCATCTATCACAGGTCCTGCCGCTATGAAAAAAGCCTTTGAGACCATAGATTCCCAGAAGGATAAACTTGGTTTGACGGCTGTTATAGGTTACTGCGCTGAGCCTGAGAACCTTGGATGGTCAGCAGGAAACCATATCACAGGTGTATATATTGACTCCGGACTTTCAAGGTCAGATACAACATACATAGACCTTATGTCAAACGGCGGCGGAATAGATGACAGCAGGTTCTCACACTTTGCTGAGATGATAGGTCTTTTCAATCAGTATTCCGATCCCGCGCTTCTTGTAAACGGAACCTACAATGATCAGGTTCTTAACTTTGCTGCCGGCAAATATGCCTTTGTAACCCAGGGGTCATGGATCGGGGCTACTCTGACAGGTGACGATTCAGATGCATATGCAAAAGCCGGTAATTTCCAGGTTGGAATGATTCCTTACGCATTTGAAGATGGAATGGACACTATCCTGACAAGTGCTCCCAACTGGTGGGCAGTATCCAAGGAAGGCCATGTAGATGCCGCTCTTGCATTCCTTCAGTGGTGCTCAGAGGACACTGCTCAACAGATACTTGTTGAGCAGGCAGGATTTGCAAGTCCTTTTGTTGATTGTAAATATGTTGCTTCGGATCCTTTCGCTCCTGTTATTTCAAGTTACATTTCAGCGGGAAAAACTTCCAGCTGGCATTGGATGGAAATGGCAGAGGGACTTGGTCAGAACGGATTCTCCTTTGTATATCAGAAGTACGCAAAGGGAGATCTTGACGCTGCAGGTTTCCTGAAGGAGTTTAAGAAGGTTGCCAGTGACTGGTATTCAAAGCTGTAAGGAGGGGAGCATGAGAGAAGAAAAAGTACGCGTTAAAAAGACCAATTCGATTATGTTCCAGATTCTGATGGCAAACGTTTCTATTTTGATAGCGTTTATCATTGTAATGAGCTTTGTAATGACATCCATGAAAACATCCACTACAACAAGTATTGAGATGTTCCAGACAATGATGAGGCTTACACAGGATGAGGCTAATCTTAAGAGCGATGTCATGTCTTTGTATGACCAGACTACAGGTTATGTGGCTACTACCGCTGATGAGACCAAGCAGTCACTTCTTCCTCAGATAGAGGCGGTAAAAGCAACTATAGAAAAAGACATTTCGGCGCTGGAATCGGATTTTGCCACGGTAAACAATGCAGAAGCCACAGCACAGATGGCAGAGATAAGAGAACAGTACACAAGACTTCTTAAGTTTATTGATTCCTCTATTGCAAAGTGTGATGCAGGCGATAAGGATTCAGCTTATACAATCCTTTTTGATAAGGCTGAGATCCAGAAGGTTGCAATATTCCACTCCACAAAGGTGCTGGATGAGGCTATCAGTGCATCGGCAAATTCAACTACGACAATGATGACCGCGCTCCTTAAGTCAGGCAATTATACTGCCATGTTTGGTATGTTTGCGATCATAGCACTTGTTATAGTGAGCTTCCTTATCAGCTACAAGAATATTGTTAAGAAGATCAGAAGTATTGCAGATGAGGTTAATGGAATCATCACCAACATTGAGGCAGGACAGGGTGACCTTACAGCAAGGATCAAGACTAAGACAAAATCTGAGCTTTTGTTTATAACATCCGGTATCAATCACTTTATTGAGACCCTTCAGGGAATAATGAAGGATGTAAAGGATGGTTCAGTAGTTCTTACAGAGTCTTCAGAAGAAGTAACGTCCCAGCTTCATATAGCTGATGACAACGTGACCAACACATCTGCGGCTCTTGAAGAACTTTCAGCAAGTATGGAGACCGTTTCAGGAAACGTATCCCATATAAACGAGTCTGTTGAGGGTGTTAAGTCGGCTGCTCAGGATATTGCTGATCAGGCAACTGAAGGAACAAAGACAGCAAGCGGCATCAAGGCTGAGGCTGATGAGCTTAAGGCAAGGGTAACAAGTAAAAAGGCCCAGGCCGGAGATCAGGTGGCAAGTCTTTCCGAAACACTTATGCAATCGGTACATGAATCTGAGAAGGTTGCACAGATCAATGAACTTACCAAGGTTATCCTTGATATTGCAGGACAGACGAACCTCCTTGCTCTCAATGCATCAATTGAGGCAGCAAGAGCAGGAGAGGCAGGAAAAGGATTCTCTGTTGTTGCAACTGAGATCAGTTCGCTTGCTGAAAACAGCAGACAGACTGCTGGCAATATTCAGGTTATCAGTAATGAGGTTACCGAGGCAGTTAACAACCTTGCAAAGAATGCCCAGGCAGTGCTTGATTACATCAATGGCCAGGTTATCAGCGACTATGATGAGTTTGTTGCTACAGGTGAGAAGTACGAGCATACAGCAGACATAATGGAAGAGATGCTTGGCAACTTCAATGAAAAGGCTGAGAATCTTAATGATATCATGACTGAGATGGTTGAATCAGTTCAGCTTATCAGCAATTCTGTTATTGAAAGCTCACAGGCTATATCCCAGTCTGCTGAGAGTTCTCAGGAGATTGTTGGAGGTATCAAGAAGATCACCGAAGCCATCGACAGAAATAATGAGGTTACTGAACAGCTCAGCGATACAACTCAGAAGTTCGTTATGCTGTAAAGACAGTAAGAGAAATAATAAAGGCTCTCGCCGGATAATTGCTCCGGCGGGAGCCTTTTGACGTCCTGATATTTTATTCTTAGATAAGGTTCTGATCGTAGATAGCTCTTTGACCACCTACATATTTGGGCCTGTGACGGGCGCATATGATAGGAGCCTCACCAATCTTGCGAAGAGAAATTCTCATGGGAACAGCAACGGCATGCATATGCATTCCTATCATGGTCCCGCCGATGTCGATTCCGGCATCTGCCCTTGAATTTATGTTCTCTACAAGAACCGGATCATCAAACCGCTCATAACACACAGTACCGAAAGCACCGCCTGCGTGGTTTGGCTGAGGAATGGCGTTGACCTGCTCAAATCCATATTTCTCCATACAAGCTCTTTCAACTACCAGAGCTCTGTTCAGGTGTTCACAGCATTGAGCTGCTGCGAAAATGCCTCTCTTTTTCAGGATAGGTATAATCCCGTCAAATACAGCATTGGCTGAGTCCAGGTTGGTAGCTGTGCCTATCTGGTCACCCAGAATCTCGCTGGAAGAACATCCGATCACGAATATGGAACCTTCAGTCATTCTGGCACTTTCAAGAATTTCTGTGATAGCCTGGCTGGCCTGAGCCTTGATTTCAGAATAATTCATTAGAATTCCCTGCCTTTATTTTGTTTTATGGTTCAATCAAGCTCCATCTTGGCAAAGATCTTTGCAAGGCCTGCTTTATAACAAATAAGCAGTGACATTACAGCGCCAAAAAGGGATTGAGTGGTATTCTTGGGTATCTTGACGATTGCTGTAGCCATGCTCTTGTCTCCATAAAAGAAGGCATTACCAATAGAATACCCAACTACCATTATAACAGCCCCAACTAAAGTAGCAATAAGAGCGCGCAAAAATTGGGCGTGTTTTGAGGTGCCGATATTTGAGTGAGCAATAAGGGACACTGCAACTGCCTGCAATCCATGTGTGAACAGAGAAACGAACATTGCTGCAGGATACATGAGCATATCGCCGATAAAAGAACCAATTCCTCCCACAACAAAGGCTGCAACAGGATCCAGTAAAAGAGCAGCTGTACATATGATCATGTCACAAAGATAGATATTACCTGTTGGGGTGGGGATTGGCAGTGATGCCAGAATGATGTTTAGTGCGGTAAATACACCTGTTATGGTGATCCACCTTACCTGGTTGGTTGCCCTTAAACTTTTTTTCATTGTTTCTGTTTGGCTCATTTGAACTCTCCTCCTTGTGCCTTAAGTATTTCTGTCTTGACTAACAAACTGAACTCAATATATCATCAAACTGATAATATTAAAAATATCAGAAATAGAATATTTTATATAACCAGATTGGCGAGGATGTCATGGAGAATGAAAAGCGGTATCTGAAAATATATGAACAGGTCAGAGAGGATATTATAAATGGCAGGTATTTTGTGGGATCAAAGCTCCCATCAAAGCGCGTTATGGCGGATGCCATGGGGATGAGTGTTATAACTGTGGAACATGCCTATGAGCTTCTTGTGCAGGAAGGTTATATTGTACCGAAACAGAAGAGTGGCTATTATGTGTCTTTTGACGACAGCGACATATATGCAGGAACCAGGAAAATAACAGATGTTTTTGTAAAAAAGCCTGTGAAGGAATCAGCTGAACCGGATGCAACAAATGAACCCCGTTTTTCCTATTCAATCTATGCTAAAACTGTCAGGAAGGTTTTGAGTGAATTTGATGATTATCTGATGCAGAAATCACCCAAGAACGGTATGTTCGAGCTTAGAAGCGCAATTGCCTGGTATCTTCTAAGGTCAAGGAGACTAAAGGTATCTCCTGACCAGATTGTGATAGGCGCAGGTGCGGAGTATCTGTATGGCCTTATTGTGCAGACCTTTGGAAGAGACGTGCTATATGGCGTTGAGAGCCCGTCATACCAGAAGATTGCAAAGGTTTATTCTGCAGGCGGAGCAAGGCTTGGTATGCTAAAACTTGGGCATGATGGGATTGAGAGTGACGAGCTTTGGAACAGCGATGTAAAGATACTTCATATAACGCCGTACAGAAGCTTTCCAAGTGGTGTTACGGCTTCTGCCTCTAAAAAGAGGGAGTATCTTAAATGGAGCAGGAAAAACGATGGATATATTATCGAAGATGACTTTGAATCGGAATTTACACCCAGTAGAAAGCCGGAGGAAACCATTTTTTCGTTGGATGAGGAAGGACGGGTTATCTACGTTAATACATTTACAAGGACTATTGGAAGCTATGTAAGATGTGCATATATGGTGCTTCCAACGAATCTGACAGAGCTCTTTAACAATAGTATAGGTTTTTATGAATGTCCGGTTCCGACCCTGGATCAGCTTGTGGTCGCCAGTCTTATAGACAGTGGGGATTTTGAGAGGCATATAAACAGAGTGAGGAGATATAACAGGAATAAGTGATAATTATGCATAAAACATGTTATACTATTATAGTGGTATAGTGTACATGAGGGGCACCGATGGACAATAAGAACATTCAGGATATTGCTCAGTTTGACCATATTGATGATCTGACTGGACTCCACAATTTGAACGGAATCTTAAGTCACTTACAGGGCCATGGTAAACATGCTGCTTCAGGCAGCTCGGTTATCATTTATTTGAATGTTATGAACTTCAAGGCGTTCAATCAGAAGTATGGTTTTGCGGGAGGCAATGAGTTCCTGAGGGGCGTTGCGTCTGAAATCACTTCAATCTTTCCTGATGAGCTGGCAGGTCGAGCTGCTGCTGATCAGTTCATTATCCTTGCAGATTCCCTTGATGAAAAAGAAATAACACATAAGGTTTTAAGGCTGTTTGAAGCCTCTGCAAAACATGATAAGGGGCTGCGCCTTCGTTTTAAGGCCGGTATATACATTGCCAGGGGAGATGAAGAGGACCCTGTTATCATGGTGGACAGAGCCAAGGTTGCCTGTGATGACATCATAAAGGTCTACGACAAGGATATCAATTTCTATGATGAAGAGCTGGAAAAGAAAAATGAGCTTCGCCAGTATGTTATAGATAATTTTGAGAGTGCATTTAAGAACAATTATTTCAAGGTATATTATCAGAAAGAAGTAAGGGCACTTACAGGAAAAGTATGCGGTTATGAAGCTCTTGCCAGATGGCAGGATCCCAATAAGGGACTCATATCACCTGCTATCTTTGTTGAAGTGCTTGAGAACGTACACCTTGTACACAGGCTTGATATCTGCATTATTGATATGGTGTGCAGGGATATCAGGGACGATATAAACATTGGATATGCGGTGGAACCGGTATCTGTCAATCTCTCTCAGCTTGATTTTGAGCTGTGCGACATCATGGATGAGATTGATAAGTGCAGGGAGAAGTATGATATCCCAAGGGAGCTTTTGCATATTGAGGTTACAGAGAGTGCACTGACATCAGGTTCGGACTTCCTTGGCGATCAGATACGCAAGTTCAGAGAAGCCGGCTATGAAGTCTGGATGGATGATTTTGGATCAGGTTACAGCTCTTTTAACAACCTTAAGAACTATGAGTTTGATGTGCTTAAGATTGATATGGATTTCCTTAGGAGCTTTGAGACCAATAAAAAAACACCTATTATTATTGGCACAATTGTAAATATGGCAAAAGAGCTGGGGATCCACACGCTTGCGGAGGGCGTTGAGACTCAGGAACAATACGAGTTCCTTAGAAGGATAGGCTGCGAGAAGTTGCAGGGGTATCTCTTTGGCAAACCCAAATCAATAGATGATTTTGTCAGGTCAGAGGACTGCAGTTTTGATGTATGTGAAGATTTTGAACTGAGTAGGTACTATGACAGCATAGGTGATATCAATCTGCTTGGAAATACGCCTCTGCGCCCAAGGAGCATGGAGGTTTCCAACAATATTCCTATAGCTATTACTGAGATGGAGAATGATCATATTCAGTTTATCTATGCCAACAATGCATATAAGGGGTTCCTTAGTTCTCTTGGTTTTGCATCTATGGAGGATACAAACAGGCAGTATCTGAACAGGGATCTGCCGGATGTGTTGGAGTTTATTGCCGCTCTCGAGAGGGCTGAGGCCAATCCTGACCACAGATCAGTGCTAGATATAGTTACAAATGGTAATACAGTTAACAATAAGATCAGGTTCCTGGCTGAAGCCAAGGGCAAAAAGGCATATGCTGTCGTTTCCAGAAATACAACAATCCATGAAGAAAATGACATAGCGGAGAGCCTTCGCGTTGCCATGTCCCATGTCTTCAATCAGTATTTCAGGGTTGATCTATACGACGAGGATGGAACGGTTGATAACATCTTCCTCAATACTGACCAGCTGGCTGTGGCAGACTATGAAAACAACGCGGTTAAGGCCGTTGAGATATACTCCAACATGTACCTGTATCCTGAGGATAGGGACAGGTTCAGAAAGTTTTATGATATGACTACTGTTCGTGACAGGATAAAAGAAGCTGGAACGGAATATGTTGTGGACTACTATCACTCTGCAATTCCCGGAGATCAGGGAAGAATGCAGATGTACATGATTCTGCCGTATTATTATAATAACAGGTGGAAGTTTATTTCTCTTTGCAGATATGCTGATGAAATAAGGGATGATATATGGAAATGATTGGATGAATTGTGATGCTTAAGTTTTGTTTTGGGGCTTCCGGTGCGGGGAAGAGCACTGGATTATATAAAGAGATTATTGACAGGAGCATAGAAGATCCGGCAACTGACTTTCTTATAATTGTTCCGGACCAGTTCACGATGCAGACGCAGAAGGATGTGGTTAAGATGCATCCTTCCAAGGCCATCATGAACATAGACGTACTGAGCTTTGGCAGGCTCTCCCACAGAGTATTTGAGGAGACGGGCCATGGCTCTTTTTCTGTGCTGGATGATGTGGGAAAGAGCCTGGTACTTAGGCATGTGTCAGACATACTTGGAGATGAACTTCCTGTTATAGGCAGGAATATGCACAAACCCGGGTATCTGGATGAGGTCAAATCCACTATATCAGAGTTCATGATGTACGGTATCGACGACAATGCGCTTTCCCTTCTTGAGGAAAAGAGCTCTAAGAAAGGTGCGCTAAATGCCAAGCTAAAAGATCTCAGGCTCCTGTACAGAAGTTTTCTTGAATACATTAACGGCAAATATATCACTACAGAAGAAACGCTTGATATTCTATGCAGAGCACTTCCAAAGTCAGAGATAATCAGGGACAGTGTGATTGTCTTTGACGGATTTACAGGTTTCACCCCTATACAGTACAGGGTTATAAAAGAGCTTTTAAGACTATGCAGAGAAATTATATTTACAATAACAATTGATCCTAAAGTAGACCCGTATTCCGATGAAATACAGGAGCAGGAGCTCTTTATGCTCAGCAAAAAGACTGTCAGGGATCTGGAGAAACTTGAATATGAGATACAAAAAGAAAACGGATCTGATATTCCTGACTTTGAGGCATTCAGAAAGCTGAGGCATGAAGAAAAATTCGATACCTTCATTGAGGGCTGGCCTGTTCAAAGGCTTAAAGAGAATCCGCCCCTGGCATTTTTGGAAAAAGCTCTTTTCCGCTATAACAATGAGAAATTTACTAAGGAGAATAACTCCATATTCATAAGCGAGGCTACCAATCCATTAGAGGAGACCCATATGGCTCTGGTAAGGGTGGCTGATCTTGTTAAGAAAGAAGGCTACGCATACAGGGATATTGCACTCGTGTGTGGGAATCTTGAAAGCTATGGGAGCCTTATCGAAAGACAGGCGCAGAAGTTTGGCATTCCGGTATACCTTGATCAGAACGTGGGTCTGATGCTCAATCCGTTTATTGAATACATAACAAGTGCTCTTAACATCGTCATTTCGGGATACAGGTATGAGGATGTATTCCATTACATGAGAAGCGGAATGACTTCTTTTGATGCAAAAGACATTGACCTTCTTGAGAATTATGTCAGAGCTCTGGGAATAAAAGGAAAGGGTCAGTGGCAGGACAGATTCCTTCGAAGGATGCCAAAGAAGTTCGGCAGCAGGATCAAAGATACAGATGAAAAGCAGGTGGAAATCCTTAATAAACTGGACAGCATGAGGGATAAGATAACAGAGGATCTTAAACCTTTGGAGGATTGCAGACAGGGCAGGGTTGTGGATGTTGCAGATGCCCTTGTTTCAATGATTGAGGCCAATGATTCCCGGGATAAGCTCATGGCTTACAAAGAGATGTTTGAAGCTAAGGGCGATCTTAAAAAGGCCAGAGAATATGATCAGATATATGACAGGATAATTGAACTCATATCCCAGATGAAGGAACTTATAGGAGATGAGAACACAGATCTTACAGAGTTTAGGGATGTGCTGTGCGCAGGCTTTGGGGATATACAGGTTGGTACAATTCCCCAGGATGTTGACAGGATAATTGTTGGAGATATAGAGAGAACGAGGCTTAAAGAGGTCAGAGTGGTATTGTTTGTAGGCGTCAATGATACCAATATTCCAAAGAGCGCAGGAAGCGGTGGGATTCTCTCTGATATTGACAGGCAGTTCCTTATGGAAAACTGCAGTGATGTTGAGTTTGCGCCAACACCAAGGCAGCAGATGTATATTCAAAGGCTCTATCTGTATATGAATCTGACAAAGCCCACAGATAAGCTGTTTTTGTCATTCAGTGAGCTGGATAGCGAGGGAAAGAGCCTTAGGCCTGCTTATCTGATACCAAAGCTCCAGCAGATGTTTGACGGACTATTGATAGACAGACCCATGGAAAAGTGCTTTGATGAGCTTCTGATAAATAACAGGGATGCAGTGGATGTCTTTTCA
>JAEEGH010007238.1_pt1 | contig 26791 bp, 32 predicted proteins | sample 9134181 | NCBI WGS metagenome assembly JAEEGH01 (sample SAMN16246544, study PRJNA631951) | gut metagenome | biome: gut microbiome; feature: rumen; material: DP-attached | host: Bos | place: Iran: Karaj | collected 2018-10 | reverse complement strand
CAAACAAGAATGTGACAGACTCATAAGTTTCAGTAATGGCGAACAAATACTTGCACATAAAAAACATTTATGGAGCATTTACCGTAGGGGAAACCCTAAACTTCAGACAGTCACCACCAAAAGTATGGAAGACAATTTCAGTTACATTGAAAAAAACGGCAAGAAAAGATATCGTTATCACTTGCCTACTTCTGAAGCGATACAAGGCAAGGAAACAAGTTTGCCAATTGACCCTTACTGGTTAGGATTATGGTTAGGAGATGGAACAAGCACAAAACCTTGCATAACCCATTCCAAGGAAGATTCCCAATTCATAGATTATGTCCCTTACGAAGTGACAAGCCAAAACATCCATAAGGAAACTGGAGTCTGCACAACATATTTCTCCAAGCAAGATTTAACTCATAAACTCAAAGAGTTAAATGTTTACGGAAACAAGCACATTCCACAAATCTACAAAGAATCATCAGTAGAAGACCGTTTGGCATTACTCAGTGGACTTATCGATAGCGATGGGTCTGTAGACAAAAATGGAAGAGTCAGATTTACCAATACAAACAAAACACTTATAGATGATGTGATGGAAATATGCCGTGGATTGGCATTATATCCATATCTGATGAAATACGATGCAGAAACCATAAACAAGTACAAGGAAACATCAGAATCATTACACATCAAATCAAGTAAAGACTGTTACCACATAGGATTCCAAGCAAGATATGAAATCCCAACAAGAATCCCACGGAAAAAAATAACACCTAAAGGATTAAGAAGAAAAATCGCAATAACAGATATACGAAAAACAAGCCAATCAGAACAAGGTCATTGCATAGAAGTCGAAGCACCGAACGGAATATACCTTGTCGGAGAAACACTAATCCCCACCCACAACAGTAAATCATCAATGGTGACACTTTCGTTCCCATTATGGCTCATATTCCAAAACCCCAACCAAAATATTCTAATCATAACCACTGGTGGACTGACCGAAAAATTCGGAATCAAGATAAGGGAATATGTAAGGGAATACGGACAACTGTTCAACTGCTACCTATCAGATGTCAAGAAAGCATCCACTCACATTATGTTCTGCGACAAAAACGGCAAACTATACAAAGGAAGCATCCGTTTGACTGGAATCGGTGGAAGTGTAACAGGACAAGATGCAGATGTGGTCATATTGGATGACCCTTACAAAGGACTGGAAGAAGAGTTCACCCCTACGGCTCTTCAACGGAAAATAGACTGGGTAAACCGTGTTCTTGAACAGAGAATTGAACCACATACAAGGTATTGTGTGCTTCATACAAGGTGGGTAAGTAACGATATAATTGGATATTACCGTGAAACTCAAGCACATCTTTTCAAGTTCATAAACTTCAGTGCAATACAAGAAGATGGCACTCCTTTATGGAAGGAAAAGTACGATATCACTGAACTTTTGACAAAAAAGGAAAATATGGGCGAAAGGATGTTCAGTGCTATCTACCAACAAATCCCTTTAGATATGACATCGGACTTCTTTACGATGGAAAACATAAAACACTGTGGATTGGATGAAGATGAAACAATTGTCCGTACTGTTCGCAGTTGGGATATAGCCAGTTCTGATAGCATAACTGCAGATTACACTTGTGGAGCATTGCTTTCCTTGACAAATAAAGGCAACATAATCTTACATAATATCGTTCACGGAAAATTCAGTAATAAGACTGCCGAAATGATTAGAAGGACTGCAGAGTCTGATGGGGCGAATGTGACCATTTTGATTGAGACTGGAGTGGCAGGGGCAGGTGCTTTGTTGTTTCAGTCTTGGAAGGAGCAGTTGAGTGGTTTTCGTGTGGAACAGTGTAAGCCAGTTAAGTCTAAAGTTGACCGTGCTACTCCACTTCGTAATGTGGTTTTTGATGGTCAGTTGAAGTTGGATTTTCCTTTGGGTGATGGTAAGAAGCAAGTTTTGTTGGATGAGTTTAGTATGTTTCCTAATGGTGACCACGATGATATTGTGGATGCCGTTGCTTGGGGTGTGAATTGGTTGAAGTTTGAGTTTGGTGGCAGTCGTAGGAAGCCAGGGCTTGTTCGTATTCGCCGTTGAACTTTTTCTTGTTGGAGTGTGATTTTTTTTATGGTTAGTGAGAAGTTTTTGGTTAAGGCTATTGGATTGTATTTGGAGAAGTGTGGTGTTACCTTGAAGGGTGTTCGTGGTCAGATTGAAACTATTGTTCGTAGTATTGCGAATAATGAGTCTGATTATGAACTTCTGATGGAGATGATTCCAAGATTCTACCGTGACTTTTGGAATGCACCTAAAGAGAATATGTATGCTAAAGGCAAGGATGTCTATAGTTATGCCACTGGTGAAGTTTTAAGGGAAGGTGATGTTTGGGAACTGGTTGAAGGAGAAGAAACTCGCATTGTGATTCCACAAGAGATTATTGATTATGGGGACAATTACGGTATGAAATTGGGGATGCATAACCATCCCTATTATTGTTGCTTCCCATCCTATAATGATTTTGTGAGTATGTCTGACCTTAATGAAGATTATTCTGTCATTGTCGCAAAGGATGGTGTGTTTATAGCCAAGAAGACTGGATATCTTTCAACTCCTCTTATCGGCGAAGCCACTTTCAACTTGCAGAAGAAGACTACTGGGAATGTTAGGCGAACCGATGAGTATAAAAGGATTAAGGAACAGTACGATGAAGGCAAAATCTCAAAGGAAGAATGCGACAGACAGTGTGCCATATGTGTGAATGACTGGTATTCTGAAAATTTTGATGATTGCTTGAATGATTTGAACAAGGTCTTTAAGGATGATGACTTGGGGATTGAATGTTATCATATCCCTATCAGTAGGTGAATTGTTTTATGAGTGTGATTATTGATGGTGGCTATGGCTTGATTGGTAATTTGAGCAAATGGCTTTTGTTGAATGATATGTTGTCTGAAGAAGATGCATTGGATTATAGGGCAGAGTTGGAGAAAAACGATTCTGAACGGTATAATCAGTATTTGGAGTGGGAGAAGGCAATGAATGAAATTGATTCGTGATGTTGCGAATTTTCGAAACCTTTATATAGGGTGGTGTACTTATATTGTAATGCAGAGTCCCAACAACAAACACGATTGGGAAAAATCCATCTGATGTATGGTGGCAGATGGTACTGTTCGGATTCTGCAAACTGCTTTTTTTTAATAATAAAGTGGTGATGTATGGTGTATAAATTTCACTTGTTTGGTGTTTTGGCGAAATGGTGTCTGTGAAAACCCCCTTTACATATTCAATTTTGGGTAAAATTTCACGACTACTTTTTTCAATCATTTCATCGGTAAACCGATTTTACCTTTCTTTTCACTGACACCATTTACCAAACAAGAGAAATATCTCTTTTTTTATTATTTTTTTCAACTTTTTTTAAATTTTTTATATTTCTGTTCAATGGCATTTCTTGTTTTTTCGGCATTTTCTTTTTTCGTGTTCAACTTTAGGCTTAAAAATCTGAACACTTGTTCATTTTAGGATAGTGTTATAGCAAAGTTTTTATATGGGTGATGACAGATATATCAATTGGATGAAAGGTGCAAAGCCACCTATTCAATCAATAAAATTTATTTGGAAGGAGACTGACAGAAAATGGGTAAAGTAATTAAGAGAAAATACGGTGATGTATTGAAGTATCCGAACATAGAGAACCCAATGGTCAAGTACAAGAACGGTTTTGGTCATAAGGACAAGGATGGGAATTTTGTCCCCCATTATGATGAAGACTTGTGCTTCTTGCATAAGACCATTGGAGATGATGAGATTTTTATTGTCAAGCATCTTTTTGCATATGCTTTAGTGATAAATGGCAAGTGCAATAAGGTTTCCAAAGGGGATTTGGGTGCAGTGATTATGGATGTTGTGGATACGGATGACACTTCTGCATTAATCAACAAGATAAACACTTATTCAGATTACTGGGTCGAAGAAGTGGTTAAGGCAGATGGCAAACAACTGAAGACTATTGATTATGATTCCAAGGCAACCAAGGTTTTTGGGGATGAAGTGGAGTTTGTTGAATCCATCAGACAAGATGTCGGTTTGTTCCATACTGAGTATCCGTATCACGAATTGATTGATATGAAAGTTTTTGAGCATAATTCCCAATGCTTTTCGCTTTCTTTGTTGCTTGATGACTGCGATGTTGAGCAACATATAAGTTACATTGTTTATAAGGATGATATTGAAAGGATTATCAAGGAGTTCAAGAAGGTTTTCGGTGTTAGTGTTGTGAATTACACGGATGAGCCTTTGTTGAAGGTAATCTGATTCTTTCCTTTTTTTATTTTTTTTTCACTATTTTTTTTCGAAACATTTATATACTCCAAATGACAGATATTGTAATAATAAGGATTTTTTTTTGAAAATCCAAAATTGAATTCAGTGGAGGAAAAAAGATATGATACGAAATCTTGTAGAGACTGAAGTATTTAAGACAGATGACCAAGGAAAACACATAGCATCCGACAAGGCAGTGGAATTCTTCAAGGACTTGATTGAATCTGAGAAGATTGCAGTGAACAAGCAGTATGTGGATGATGACATCTACATCTATAGGATGCTTTGCTTGGAATGTGAAGTTCTTGACACAATCTACTTGGAAGACAAAGCCCAAAAGTTCGAAAAGGGCGATGAGATATTCCTTGAAGTGATTGTTGATGAGACTTGTGAACCAAGGGCTTCACAGTCAAGGTATGGTGAGACAAACTTGATATATGTTGTTGACCTTGTCAATGACTGGCACATCGACAGAAGGGGAAGGATTGACTTCTCCAAGAAATTTGAAATTATCTAAATTTGGGGGAATGCGAATGATATTGAATTTCAAGAGAAACCGTATTGTTGTTGGAAATGAATTTATACCTTTTGCCACTGATGAAGTCCAAGATGTCTTGAAACTCTTGGACTCTGAAATCAAGGGTGGCGATTACGAAAACTGTGCAGTGAGAACAGAGAAGTACAGTGGAACTGTCACTTTCTTCATCTATGGTGAATCCTTAAAGGATGATGAATCAAGCAAAATCATTGCTTCAGTGTATGATGGGGATTACAGATTTGGGGAAATCAACCGTGGGATTTGCTCTGTTGTTGAGCAGAACGGCTTGTTGAAGAAGGAGTACGATTGGAATTCCTTCAAGAAACTCTTATGATTCCCCTTTTTTTAGGGAGTGTGATTGGTTATGGATTTGACTGATTTGATGCATAAACTCAGAAAGGTCAATCCGAACGGCATAATTTATGCCCAATATTCTGAAAACGATGACTGTTTCAAGTATTGGGTGGGTGAATATTTGCCTAAGGAAGACAATTATGAGTATTATGAGATGTTTGATTGTTTTGATGATTTGGTGAACCATATTTGTGGTTTGGAAAAATGATGATGTGGGGTGTGATGTCTTATGCATTGTGTTGAAGATGAGACTGTGTTGTGTTGCGAATGTGGATGTTGTCCAGTGTATGATGAAGAAGGCTTGTTTCCTTTTTCATCTGAAGACTGAACTTCATCCTTATTTTTTTAATCTTCTAAATCGAAACATTTATAAATGAGCATTGATAGATATTAATATAATGGTGATTTATTATGAATCCGTGTTGTGCAACTTGCAGAAACCGTGAAAGCAGACCTATGCACTACAACGATTACTGTTCAGTAATCGGAGATTATGTGGGCAAAAATGATGATGCCTACATCCATTGTTGTGATGGGTACGAAGAAGACATCTGAACATAAACATTATTAATTATTTTTTTTTTAGTCTAAGGGAGATGATTGGAATGGGTCAAACATATCTGACTGGATGGGGTGTGCAAATCATCCCACAAAGACCGACTGGCAAAGTGTATGTTGGCAGAATCACAAATTTGAGCAAGAACTGGAAGTATGTGGAGTACAATCCGTTCTATGCTTCCACAAGGAACTTTTGGGTCAAAGTGCCTAAAGAGTTTAGGCACGAACTTGTGGGGGCGAACCGTGTTAAGGTGGTTAGGGATGAAAATGACAAGTACCTTTTCCACAGTGCTTGGTATGAAGACCCTAAAGATGGCAGATTGCCTTTGGGCAAGGCAGTGGAAAAGTTCACTGCTCTTGGTGGGGGATATTGAAGTGGGAGTCCCCCACCACTATGATATTCTAATTTTTTAAAATGGAGTTGTGGTATTTATGGATGATGTGAAAGTTGTTTCTATCAACAGTGAAGAAATCGAATTTTTGGTGAAAAGCAGTAGGAATGGGTATCATTCAACCAAGTATAATCGTGTTATGGATGCTTGGTCTTGCACTTGCGAATGGTATGGTTACCGTGGTGGCTACTGTAGGCATATGAAGGAAGCGAAGAAACTCATCTCTGACATCAATGTGCAAGTGCAGAAGTCTGAAAGGACTGTGAAGAATGTCAGATTCACGGAAGGTGCAAAGGTCTGAAGACACACCTTCCATTTAATGAAACGGATGATTGATTTAATTTAATGAATATGGGGTAAGGTTATGTTTAATGTGACTGAACATCAAGTATTTGAAGAAGCACACGAAAGTTTCTTTAAGGAAGGCGACATATCCTACATATGCCCATACAGTTATGGGGTTTGAGTTGGGAAACCATAAACTCCACTATGATATAAGTGGGAAAATTGAAAACCCAAGGGCTTGGTTTGTTAACCATTGTCTTGAAGAAGACATTCATCATTGTGGGCATTATGACCTTTTGCCTTTGACTGATGAAGATGAGAAATCATACTTTATGATGCTTTGCGAAGATGATTTCTATGATGAAGAACTCTGCAGAAATGGTGGAAGGGACATTCGGAAATGCATCTGCAATTACAGTGATGATATGAACTACAATAGCGATATGTTTTTCGTGTACCTTAACTTCTTGAAAGGGAAGGTTTCGGATGAACCGATTGTTAATCATTTTGAAAGACTGTTGGATTTGAAGGAATCTTTGGGTGAAAGCAGATTCTGTGAACTCACTGAGAAGTATGATTGGTATCTTGCGAATGGTGGGAGACCTATGTCTTTGGTGGCTTTTGGGGAAATTGTGGAATGAACTCTCCAAAACGAAACATTTATATATACACGATGACATATATTACATTGACATAGATTTATTGGAAGGTGAATCACATATGGCAATCAGAATTTACAATGAAATGTTAGGAACAAACTGTGGCTTCACAGTTTATGCATCTGAAAAGAGAAATGAGAACCGTTTGGTTATCCATTCAAACAACATCGGCAGAAACTTGTTTGAAAGCGATTCAGTCTATGACTCTGACTTGTTGAAAATCATCAGAATCTTGGACACTTTCAAGAACTCATCTGCAAGGACTCAACAGATTGTGGATAAGTTGAACAAGAACTGCAGACATTTGAAAATTACTTTAATTTAATCTTATAATTTTTTACTTTTAGGAGAGTTTGGTATTTATGGATGAAAAGGCTTACAAAAACTTGAAGAAACTCGCAGTTGAACTCAGAGATGCAGAGAAGGAATACCTTACTGCAAAACACGACATCGCAGTGCTAAAGGCTCAGTACCAGTTGAAGAACGACTGGGAAACTGTTCTCGGTAAGTCTCGCCCTACAGTGGCAGAGAAAGATGCTTTTATCACTGAATCTCTTGAAGAAAAGGAAAACCAATTGATTGAACTTCAAGCGAACTACCATTTCTTGAGAGAGTTGTTGGACATCGAAAGGGACTTCGCAAGATAGTCTCTTCTTTTTTTTATTTTTTTATGGGGGATTTTTATATATGGCTATTGTTAATTTCAAGCAAGAGTGCAACATTCCCACCTTTTCAAGAGCAAGGAAGGGATGGGCAAAGCATATCACTGGTCTTGACAAGACCAAAACAAACGGCTACTCCTTTGAAGGGGATTTCGTGTCTCTTGGAAACTTTGACACAAACCTTCTGAATGGAGTCTACTTGGACTGCAGTAAATCTGCAGATGAAAACGGCGAAATCATCAAGACTTATCACATCTTTTCCGTGGAAGATGGGGAAATTTCACTTCTTCAGACTGTTGAAGACTGCAAAGGATGGGCAGTCAAATGTTGGGATAGCATTGATGCATATCTCAATCGTGAAGGCATAACATCCAAGGAACTGTTCAACCAAGTGATTGAAAAAACCAGTGACAAGAAGGTCTTGGAAGGTTTGATTGCAGAAATTCAAGATTCTTTAGGTGGAGATTATGATGGGCAAAGACCTTTCTTCAATGAATTCCATCAGAAAGGGATTATGAAGACTATGGGCTATTGGGAATATGATGAATGGAAATATTCTCATATATGTGAAGCGAAAAATGAGCCGACTGTTTATGATTCTCTTGAAGATGGTGGTGTTGAACCAAGTTTTGTTGTGCAGAGAAAGGATAAGAATGAGATTTTCCCTAAAGACATCCGATGCATCATCAATGCATTGGGATGGGTGTATGATGAAAGGCTTGACATCAATGATGTGTGGACTGGAAAGATTCCTATCATTGTCCGTGAGATTGATGCGAAAATGATGAGAAACAAAAGCCACATCTTCAAGAAGAGAGAGTACATCCGTGAAAGGTGTGAAGGAATAGCCTTTTACTTTGACCAAGGGAGAAGCACAATAAATCGTGAGAATAAGCACACTTATATGGTGTCCTTTGACACTATTGAAAATGTGATTGAAGTGGAGCATTTTTACCATTATCGTGATGATGCTTGGTAAGTGTTTAGGATGGTTTAAGGGGTAGAACCGTTAGGTTTTGTTCCCTTTTGTTTTTCTTATGGGGGGGAACTATATGAATCTAAAGGTTAAATATTTAGATATAAGACAAATAAAGAATTTAAGAAGAAACCTTGAGTATATTGGGTCAGATGAAATCAAGAATGAATTGGATGAGCATATCAATTCAACAAGTGATGGAGCATATCTTATAAACTTGTTGTCTGAAAGAAGTTTTAAGGAACTGGTGGGAATCTTAGAGAACTATTCTGTTCCACCATTCAGTATATGAACCGTGAGTTGGTGATTTTTTATGGATGTGGATGTTAAGGCAATATTCGATGAGTATTTTGATGATGAAAGTGAGAGCAATAACAATGAACTGAAGCCTATTCCTTTGGAATATGGTTATGAAGAATATGGGAATTATCTCCTTTTGTATTCTGAAGGAAAAGGAGAAGGTTTTTTCGGCAATGACCTTTACGATTTGACTTTTTTAAGATTGGAGACTGAAACTGGAAATGTGCAAAGGATTGATTTGGACAAGTCCTTTACTTCTGAAAGGGATGTCTTCAATTACTTTAGGGATATTGATTCAGATATGTTCTCTGAAGCGAATGTGTTTGGGGAGATAAAATGCATAATGGTGGAATGATAAGATGGTTTTATTGAATTTTATGGAAGAGACTAAAGGCATCCCCACCGTTTCAAGGTATAATGGTGGATGGCTTAAGACTGTAAATGGACTGGACAAGTCTTTTACGAATGGATTTAGCATTGAAGGACAATTCGTGAAGGCAGGGAACTATAAGATGGATTACTCTCACGGTCTTTATCTTGACTGCAGTAAGGATGGCAGTAGGAAGAACCAAGTGTGGAATTATCATTTGTTCCGTGTGGATGATGATGGTTTCCATCTTCTTCATACTGTGGAGAATGGTGGTAGGAATTGGGCTTGTGAGTTTTGGGAGATAATTGATGATGAGAAATCTGAAACTGTTCAGTCTCCACGGAGAGTTACAAGTCAGAGCATTGTGAATATGATTTATGAGAGAACCAAGGATGTTGTTGTTCTTGGGGAAGTTGCAGACAAGTTGGATGAGTTTTTAGGCAGAAGCGATAGGTATGTAATCAGTGGCACTCAGAATAGGGTTTCCACTAAGAAAGGCTTCGAATGTTTGCTTGATTTTTATGGTTTGAAGCGAATCGTTTCTGAAGATTTGGATGAATACGAATCTGAAGCGAAGGAAAGGGTCATTGATGAGTATGGTTTCGAACTTTCTGAAAAGGAGTTTGATGAGTATGCTTCCACTTGCAAGATTTATGGTTTCTTGGGTGTGGGCTTGGATTTTGATGAGTTGGACTTGAGTAGGGTTTGGCTTGACAATATCAATGAGTTTTCTGTTAATGGGTATTTCTATGAGTATGAAGATTGCAAGTATCTTCTTCTGTCTTGGAATCTTCCTATTGAGAAACTTGTGTTTGCAAGGGTCTGTCTGTCGAAGATGCCGAAGACATTATTTTAATTGAAGAAACCCTTCATTATTCATAATGTTCCAGTTATGACATATGTTTAAATTATAGGGTTTCTTCATAATTTTAAATGTTTATTCTTTTTTTGATTGTTTTTTGTTTTGTGGTGTGTATGCTTTGGGCTTTTTTCATCATTTTTTTTCTTTTTTTGCATTTTTTATGTTCCAAATCGAAACCTTTATATATGGGCATTGATAGATATTATTATGTAATTAAATTTATAGGTGGTATTTCTCAATGGCTCTCTTGAATTTAATCGTAGCAATATGTTGTGGTGCTTTCGTGGTATGGGGTGTGAATGACATCTACCACGATAAGGGCTACTGCCCAAAATAGCACCCTTTTAGCATCTTGTCTTTTTACAAATTTCATTTTTTAAAAAAATGGGGGTTTTAATTTATGAGCAATAAGGAAAAAGTTGCTAAGGCATTCCAAACACTTAGGGAAGGTGTCATCGATTTGGTTAAGAATCCAACCAAATTGGAAGAGACTATGAAGCACTATGGGGATTATTATGAGTACAATCAGTACAGTCCTTATAACACTATGTTGTTGATTTTCGAAACTGCAATCTTAAAAGGTCGCAGATTTCAGATGGCAAGGGGCTTCAAGCAATGGCAGACCCAATTCAATAGGTCTGTGAACAAGGGCGAAAAGGCTATGTGGATTCTTGCCCCAAGAAAGCAAAAAATCGTTGAAATCGATGAAGACACTGGTGAAGAAACTGTCAGATATGCTTTGAATGGTTTCCGTAGTGTGCCAGTGTTCGAACTTTGTCAGACAAGTGGTGAACCGTTGGAGAGACCAACAAAGAATCACGAATACAAGTCACTTAAGCAGTTGGATGTGGATGATTTCATTGCCAAGTGTGGTGTGCCAGTGGAATTCGAAGACTTGTTGCATTCCAATGGGTACACTGATGGGAAGAAGATTGTCATCGGCACTCATAACGATTCTTTGGCAAGTATCTGTACTCTATTCCACGAACTTGCCCACTACCACCTTCACTTTAACCGTGAAGGTGAAGAAATCAAACTTTACTCTGATGATTCTGTGAATATGAAGGAACTTGAAGCAGAAGCAGTCGCTTATATGGTGTCTTCTGCTTTGGGTATCGAAAACCAGTATTCCAAGAAGTACATAAGCAATTGGAATAGGGATAACGGCAATCTCAATGATGAGTTTGAAAAAAGGAGTTATGGCTTGTTGATGGAAGCATTGAATCAGATTGACTTGTTCATTGACTGCATCAATGCCTAATTTAAATTGGTTTTTCGTGTGATTTAATGTGCAAATCCTATAGGATGTTGCATTTAAATTGCACATTTTTTTATTTTAAATGCTTTTTTCACTTATTCTCTTATTTCTTTAGCATTTTATTTATACAGTATCCGTTTGTTTTTTCTGTTTTTTGTCCTAATGTGGAAAAGTATATATACTATTTCAATCTAAACTATTATTGGAGACTATATTGAAAAATACCATTTTTGTAAAAAATCCTCCTTTTGGTTTATTACAACCATTTTTTGATATTTTCTCAGAGCAATGGTATGTTGTTTTGCATATGGGCAGATGCTTTTTGGTTAAATAAACTAAGTTAATACTGGATATTTTTTAAATACTCATAAAATATCTTTTTATTGCATAAGCATTATTTCTTTCAGACATTAAAATTCTGAGAAACTTGTAAAGTCCGAATTACTCAAATAAGCAAAAAAAAGGGAAAATTAATCTGTTGTTCTTTCCGTTTGTATTTTATCTTCTATGCATTTGTCCAATGCAACCATTGTTTCGGCACGACTTTTTTTAAAAAATTAAAACTCAAATAAGATTGATATCAATTAAAGGTAATTTGCTAATTGGTACGACTGTATATAATAGTATAGGGTGATATACTTTTTTTAATACTCATAAAATATGAAAAATAAAGAGAAATATTGCATTGAAAGAAGAAAATATCAAAAACCCAAAAAAACATTTTAGCAAATCCTAAAGGCGAACAAAAAAAATTTTAGGATATATTTTTTGGAGCGACACAAAATTCGTAAAATCACGAATGATGAAAAAGCGAATCACAACTTTCAAAGGAACGGCACATATCCAAAACAAAAAATCCGAAATATTGCTCCTTTTCACCTATACTTGGTGGAAATCGCTTATTTCACTGATTTTTGGGTGTTGTTTATTGAAATTATGCTTCAAAATTCTAAATTTTGCCCCCCAATTTGCTAAAGTTTGCCCCCCAAAATATTAAATTTTGCCCCCCAAAAATTAAAATTTGCTAAAAAACTCTTGAAATTGACTACAACTAACTGAACAAATTGGAAACTTAGAAATCTAATGGAAAAACAGAATATTTTCACAAGAACTAAACAAAGAATATTAGACTTACCTTTTCTAAGACAACCAAAAAGCCATTCAAGATATAACAAATATTTTGCAGATTTGACTTGGGCATTCCAAAAAAGGAACAAAAGCATAGGAGTGGGATGGCATACATACTATAAAGCAATGTGCAATGTATGGGTAAATGCTTGTATACAGACATACATAGATGAAGTAATCAATGTGAATTACAACATCAAATCACCTATAGACAGTCCTTACCCAAACAAAACTCACCTTAAATATCTGAATTATCTTTTCGACAACCCAATGGGGTATGATTCACAAGACACATTCAGTACACACCAAACACTGATGTGGAAATCATACCTTGGACTTGGGGATGCATTCTGCGAAGTGATATATGACAAGGTATTTGACCGTGTGCCTTGTGGTTTCAATTACATCCCTTGCGAATTTATGTATTATTTCCAAGATACATCACAATGGGGTTTCATTGATGACAGTTACCGTTTCGAAAACGATGAACTGATACACATCAAAGACCCACATATCCGTAACAATGTATGGGGTGAATCCAAGATAGACATTCTTGCTAAAGACATAATGTTGGAATTGCTATCAAGAGATTACATCACCGATTACCTTGAAAACTACGGATTAGACCCTAACGGCATCATCCAATACGGTAGCGATATTGATGATGAGACTTGGAATGATGAAATCGAAAGACTGCAGATGGAAGCCGACAATGTCGAAAAGGGTTTGCTCATACTCCGTGGAGCAACATACACCAGTGCAAGTCGCTCAAACCGTGATATGGAATACCAAGGATTGATGAAGGATATCCGTGACCGTGTACTTGCAACTTATGGTGTGCCACCACAGAGAGTGAGCATTATAGAAGTTGCGAACCTTGGAAGTGGCAGTGGAGAATCACAGAACAAACAGTTTAAAAAGACATTCAAAGGAAAAGCGAAACTGTTTGAAGATGCATATAATAGGATTCTTGGAAAAGGTGGCTTCGAAGAATTTTTCCAATATGGAGAAATTGATATTGATGACCAAATGAGACTTGCTCAAATCGACAACATTCGTTTGAACAATGCATCATTGACAATCAATGAAGTCAGAAGCAAATACGAATTGTCCCCAGTTCCTTGGGGAGATAAGCCACTGGGTATGCAAGACCAACCAACTGATACTCTTGAAGATGAACTGAACAGTCTTGGTAGTGACACCAGTACGGTAAACATTCAAGATTTGATAGGCGATATTTTAGAAAGGAAAGATTACATAGTCAAGAGCAAGACTTTGGATGAGATTTATCATCCGAAGAATGTCTAATTGAGTATGGGAATAATATTTTGATTATTGAAGATTTTTGGTATGGAAAAGGATTATGATATATTGTTTGTGCCAATCACTACCAAGATGAGCAGTCTTGAAAAGCAATTCTATGATGAATTGGTAAGACAGATAAACAAATACCCCCAAATCACAAGAGAATGGTTACAAACAAGAATTGGTCTTGAATTTACCAAAACTGGTGCAACCGAACTGTTGGAAAGTCTTGAAGAAGAACTTAGGAATGTTCATATTGATAAGGATAAAATCCACACATTGCTTCAGATAAATTACAATATAGGGAAAAGTTATGCTTTGAAGAGCATAAACAAGGATTTCCGTAAATCGTTTTTATCTGATAAGAGAAGTTTCAAATTTCTCCTAAAAGGAGTGGACAAAGTCATTGACAAATTTGAAAAGATAATTAAGAATGACATAAAGGAACTTATGGGTAAGGTTTGGGAGTTGACACCAACCGAGATTTATTCGCAGTTGAAGGATTTCATTAAGAAAAACCATACAACACCATTGTCATCAAAGCACCGTTCTGAAATGATTGCACGGACAGAGATGCAAAGAAGTTTCAATAATGGTGTTCTGCAGACATACAGTAATTATGGGATTCCTTTGTTTAATATTGTGAATTATAATGATATTGGTGTATGTGAAACTTGCATTGACCTTATAAAAAACAATCCCTATACATTGGAAGAGATAACTGCATTGTTGCCAGTGCATCCTTACTGCCGATGCTTAGGTGTGATATTCAACACGAATATAAGTTTTGATGAGTTGGAATTAGTGGATAACCCTAAGATTGTAAATATGTTTGACTGAAAAATTCTTATTTATTTTTTTATATAAATGGTTTTTTTGGTTATAAAAAAACGGTTTTTTTATAATATGTAAAAAGAAAAGAATATTTTAAAAAATATTTTAAGTATGAGAACTTTTTATGAATAGCGAACAAAGATTCAAAATATATTGTAGTGACATATCTAAATCATTTGACCCTAACTATAATGTTAAGGATAAGACTGAACCTTTGATTTTGGAAGGTGTGGCAAGTACAAGTGATATAGATTTGGAAGGAGATTTCATAACTCCCCAATGTATTGAGTCCTTCAAACTTCAAGCGACACAATGCAACATCCATAACAACCATAATGTGGGATTGGATGATGTTATAGGTACTGTACTTGATGTTTTGGATAGTGACAACAAGACATTGAGAATAAAATTTAGCATATTGCCTTTGTTCAGAAGACACATCGAAGAATGCATCGACAATGGTGTCAAACTCGGTTTAAGCATCGGTGGAACTATCATTGACTATGATATGGAAGATGATGGTTTAAAAATCAAGAATATGATGCTCCACGAAATCAGTTTAACTCCACTCCCTGCAAATTGGAACACTATGGGAACTGTTGAACATTCTAAAAAATCAATAGATGTTATTGAAGCGAAATGCTTGAACGGTGTATGCAAACAATTTTTAAACACTATAGACATCCCACAAGAAATGGGTGAAAAAGAAGAAAATATGGAAATGGAAAAAAGATACTATACTAAAGATGAAGAATCTCAATTTATGAGTGAAGACAGAGTTGTTGAGTTAATCAACGAAGCCTTAAACAATTTTGCTAAAGATTCCGTAACTGAAGAAAGAGTTGCAGAAATCATTGATGCTAAACTCAAAGATTTCGTGGAACAAGCAAAAGCCCTTGAAAAAGAAGAAAAAGAAAGAGAAGAAAAACTCAAACAAGAAGAAGAGAAAAAAAGAAAAGCAAAAGCAAGGGCTAAAAAAGAAAAAGAAGCCGAAGAAGAGGAAGAAGAGGAAGAGTTAGAAGACATCGAAAAAGCAGATGAGGAAGAAGAAGAGGAAGAAGAGGAAGAAAAATCCAAAAAAGGCAAAAAATCCCAATCTTCCATCAGTGACTTAACTCCACAAGAATTCGGAAAACTCATTGCACAAGCAGTCCAATTAACTCAAAAAGCACAAGAACCTCAAGTTGACTTCAACACCGAATTGGAAGACCTTAAAGAAGATTTGCAATACGAAATCAGTAAAGCAATGAAAACCACTCGTGAAGACATTGAGAAAAATCTCTTTGAAGGTTTAATGAAGAAGAACACTCCAACTTCTCGTTCTGATGATGCTCAAATCAAAAAATTCTTGAAAACCAAATCAGAGAAAAAAGCAGAATCTTCCAACACTTTGAATGTTAAAGATATTGCTAAAAGTCTTGCAAGAAAAGAATAAGATTTCAGACATCTGAAAGATTATTTTTGAGAAAAGCGATAAGCAACCGAAAAACTGAAATTAAAAAAACAGTAATAAAAGCGATATAGCGAATTTAAATATTAAAATTATTTAGAATAGTAGAAAAGAATTATGCCTAATTTAGTAGAACAATTAAACAGTCACTTTGCAAGTAATGATGACATTATAAAATTACAAAAAGCAATTGAAGGAATGCAAACCACTCAAAGTGGTCACGGTGCAATCACCGTTGAATATGATAGGGAATTACAAAGAAGAGTTTCCCATAAAGCACCTTTCCTTGCTTACTTAGAAAACAACGGTTCAGTTGGAAGAAGTAACAGTGCAGAAGTAGGTTACCGTGAAAAAACCAAATACCAAACTTCCCAATTCATTGGGGAAACTGCACCAATCCCTGAACACGAATACTCCATCATCACTAACAAAGTTGCAAAAATGCAAACTCTTGTATACCCAGTAGAAGTGTCCGATATGGCACAAAGAGGAGTAAACGAATTAGACCTTTTAGCAGATGAAATCACTGATGGTTTCTTAGACATTGCACAGACCAAGGATAAAGCAATCTTACAAGGTACTGAAGCGAAAAACGGTTTCGATGGTGTATTCAACAGTATTGAATCTCACACCATTGATATGAATGGTAACCAATTGACTAAAGATGCAATCGATTCCTTAGCACAAGCAATCATCGATGATGGTGGTAACCCAAGTGCAATCGTAACCACTGCAGGTGTAGGTAGACAATTAAACAACATCCTTTACGGACAAGGACAAGTATCCATCGACAAGGTTGAATTAACTCTCGGAAACTGGGTAACTGGTTACAATGGACCTAATGGAATCACCATTCCTATCATTGTAGATTCCAACATCACCCCATCACAAACTGGTGATTTCCTTGCATTTGTAGATGTTGACTCCTTAAGAATCAAAGAGTTAGCACCACCTACCGTAATTGACCTTGCTAAAACCAAATTATCTACCAGTCGTGTATTATTCACTTACTTCACCTTCTATAACAGAGCAGAATACCGTAACGGTATGATTACTAACATTGGTGGAAACATTTCCTACACTCCATTCACTGGTAATGATGTCCCATATGCAGATGCAGACACTGGTGTACAACCAATCAGTAATTTAGATTACACCAAAACTCCAACTCAAATGGGTCAAAAACCTAAAGGTGAAACTGATTCTCCCAGTGGGGGGGGAAATTAATACCCCAAAACATACCGTAACCGTTAATGTGAAAGATAGTCAACAAGAGCCTATAGGGGGTGCAACAGTAAGATGGTAAACGAAACAACTACCAATGAACAAGGAACTTGCACTTTTGAAGCAGATGAAGGAACTGTAGAAATCACTGTTTCCAAAGAAGGCTTCGTTGACAAGACTGAAACCATTAATGTGACAGATGACACAACAGTAAACATCACTCTCGAAGCACAAACCATCGAAGATGATGAAGAAGAAGTGGAGAGCCGTACTGTTGAGTTCACTGTTCAAGATAGTGAAGAGCAAGGAATTAGTGGTGCAAGAATAACATTAACAAACACTGATACCAGTGTGGAAACCACCAATGCAAATGGTGGAACTGGTAGCAGTGGGGGAAGCAATGTAACCTTAGATTACGGAACTTATAATGTCAGTGTAACCAAAGAAAATTACACTGATGCGACTTTCACCTTAACAGTCGATGAAGAATTGACTGTTGATGGCGAAGGTGTTGCTCTCAACCAACAAGGTAGAGTTGTAATCACCTTACAAGCATAAGTTTTTAATCTGAAAGGTTAATTTTTTAGATATAAACTTTTTCATATCTTATTAAACTTCCCTTTTTTATTATTTTTTTATCCACTATTTTTTTCCTTTTAATATTATTTGTATTTTTACTCTCTTTGCTCTGATGAAAATTGATGTTTTTTCACTACTCTTTTTCTATGGTTTATGTATAAGTATTCTCTAATTAAAAATAAGATAACATCTTGCAACAATTGTAAAGACTATAAGTATGATAACAACAGTCGAAGAAGTCCAAAGGATGCTCCAGTTAAAGGACATAAGTTTGGATAATGAGAAGGTTGAAGGTTTGATTGAATATTATACTAACAAGATTGTTGGTTTGACTGGGATAGACCTTGGTGTCAAGGAATATCATTACACTATCGAAAACAAGACTAATCTTCGCAAGATAGTGTTGCCACTTTACAACATCTTTGATGTAGACCAAATTCATATTGACTTCAAACTTTTGGATGATAGCAGATATTTTGTGGATACGAAGAATGGTGTTGTTTTCTTCAAGCCAACCATTAGTTTTGCAGACCATATTCACATCAAATACTTGACAAAGATAGATGATGATGCAATTGCCAATATTGTAGTTCCTTTGTTGATTGATATGATTATAGATGGCGAAGACCCATCCAATAGCAACAGTGCTATAAGTGGGGACATCACCAGTATACACGAAGGGAACACAAGCATCAGTCTTAGCAACAGTACCAGTATCAAGACCAGTATCCAAAACAGATTGGACAAATTGAGCAGTGGTGATTTGACTGGTATTGGAAGCAGAAACAAGAAAGGAGCATATTTCTTATGAATCCGTTTTTTGTTAATTCTGAAGTGGAATTGTATGATTACACTGAAGGAGAAGAGTATGATGTATATGGTGAGCCGATTGTTTCATATAAACTTATAGGTGTTTATCCTTGTGACTTTCAGACCTTATCAAACCGTGACTCACAACTGATGTTTGGCAAAATATTGACTGACACTTTCAAATTATTCCTTGACATTGATGTGCCTATTACAGATAAGATGTTGGTTAGGAGAGTTGGCGAAGAGACAACATATGCACTAATTGGTTCACCCCAAAAATATGACCATTTCTTGAAGCACCAAGAGATAACTGTACAGAGGACAAGAAAACCGTGGACATTAGCATCACAGTAGAATTTGAGCCAAGTTTCTACACAAAGACTGATTTGACCACTTATCTTTCTATGATTGACATCACAATGAATGAATGCAGTGAAAAACTGTTGGATTACATCAAGGCAGAAGCACCAGTTCGTACTGGGAGACTTCGTGATGGGCATTATCTTCAAAAAGGAGACAAATGGTTCAATATCCAAAATGAAGCATACTATTGGAAATATGTGGTGTTCCGTGGGAATGATTACATTAACCGTGGTTTGCTTCAGTTCATTGCAGATAAGATAATGGAAGAGTCGGTGGAAAGGCAAGTTAATATCATTAATGCAGTATGATAAAACCGATACAAGCGATAATCTACATCTTAAGGAATAATGTTGTGCTTGATGACAAGATAGTTCCAGTGATAAAACGGAATTATCCCCTTGACAAAACTCCTTGCATAAATATAGATGACAGTGCAAGTGTAGTGACTGTAGACAAGAGAATATATAATAAGAAGAACAAGGATGGAGAACCAAGGCAGTATTATCGTATTCATCGCAGAACAATACTTAACATACACTGTTGGTGTGACAATGAGAATCAAAGGGAAAACTTGAACAATCAGATAACTGACTTGTTCAACAAGGCATATTTGGATTATTATTGTTTCTGTACCCATTATGACAAGGGAACACAGAAATGTGAATCATTGGATAGGATATGTCCAACTATATCTAAAGAAAAGCATTTGTACAAGTCAAGCAAGGGAAAATGTCCCCAACCTTTGGAGTATGGTTATGAGAACATTTTCACAAGATTTGACCTTATAAAGTCAAGATGGGACTTGCAAGTGCCTTTCAGTAACGACAATACGAATACAAAGCCCCCTACATTACATAGCATATTCCGTTTGAATGCAGAGTATTATGATTATGTTGAAATTGGTGGAATAACCATCAAGGACTTGAAATATTATGGCAAAGAAAAAACAGAAGACTGAAGAAGAAGCAGAAGAGACAGTAGTGGAAAACACTAAAAATAAAGTTGAAGAAGAAATGACTGAAGAGAAATATGCTCTCATAGATTTAGTAAGTGGTTGCCCTTATGAATCCACTTGGATAATCTATAACTTGTCAAGAAAAGGTTTGCTTGAACAGTATGAGCAAGAAATCAAAGATAGAGGAATTCGTGAAATACCACCTTCCTTTACCGTAACTGAATTTGACAAAATAATGAATGGAGAATTATAAGAGAAATATGGTTTTCAATAAATTAGGTGGAATCTATTACACCGAAACAACTGAAGTGCATCCAGTGGACTATGGTGGAAGCATACCTTGTTTCATTGGAAGAACAATCAACCCACAAAAGGACTGGACAGAAGAAGCCAAAGCATCACTCATAGCAGGAGGCAATGCAACCCCATCATCTGAACAGATAACTGCAGAAATCCCTAATGTAAAACAAGCAGAATTAAACAAGCACAAAATCAATGAACTCCAAATGTTCAACAATTTTGTCCAAGTCAATCGTACCACTCTTGACAGTAACGGCAAACTTGAAGGTTTAGGGGATTATGAAACACAAAAGAATGACAATCCATTATTGAAAGTCATTCACGATTTCTGTGAAGAAACCAAACTGATGACTGAAGAATATGTGGCTTGTCCATATTTCTATGTGATTGACCTTGGGGAAGCAACCAATCTTTCTGATTGGATTGCCAGTATTGAAACAAGTAAAATCAAAAGGGAAATCGATTTTGAAGTGTATGTTGGATTTGACCGTGTCAAAGACACAGTAACAACAAACAATACCACTACTCAAGTTGATGCAAGTTATGAAAGTTTCATACTTGCAGTAAACTATGACCTTGTTGCAAACAGACAAGTCATTGGAGATTTCCGTAAAGCATTCTACACCATACCTTTCAAGTTAACTGCAGAACACAAGTATGTTGATGATGCTTACTACAAAGATAACTATAAGGCTCTTGACACAGAATTGTTAACCTTGACCAATGCATTAGTGACTAACAATGACAGTCAATTCCACATAAATGAAACAACTGACTTATATGATGGAATCACCACTGGAACTACCAACACCATTAGCAAAAGCAGAACATATGTATGTGAGCCATATCATTTCGGACAAACAATTGGAAGAATCAGTGTAACTCCTTATGATATGGAACCAGGTTATTATCAGTACAATACTTTGTCTATAGATAATATCATTCTTCGTAAGCCTTCTGAACAATTGAAACTCCAAATGGGTGGGGTAATCTTCAATCACTTGGAAGAGACCAGTGATGAAGAGTATGTGAAGATTAACCGTACTATGTCTGTGGCAAGTAGGACTGTGAACCATCCTTCTGATTCATTGTTCCAAGCAAGACACTTGACTGATTATCTTGTAGCGAAACTTTTCAATGTGGTTTACCCACAAATCAAGAACAAGGAAACCGAAACAAACATTGATTATCTTAGAACTGCAGTTAACAAAGTAGTGAATGATGCGATTGTTGATGGTGATTTCATTGCACCTTATACCATAAACAATGAGAGAAAAGGTACTTTTATGAATGTGCAAGAATCCACTGAAGATGCTTATGACATTGAATTGGTGGGTATGATTCAACCAGTAAATTGTACTTACAGTATTCATATAGTTGCACAGATTAATGATGCTAAAATAAAAGTAACTGAAGGATAGAGAATATAACTACATAACGGAAGAGCGACTATGGTTTCCAAATCAAGTAGTGAACTCCTTTCATATTATGATTCTGAACTCAAGTCTGTATTGGAATCATATACCAGTAACTTCACTACATTGGAGAAATACACTAAGGAATTTACAAAGTTTGTGGATACTTATATGGTGTCTACAAACAACCGTAATAATTATTTGCGATATCAATCTGATAGTCTTGCAAGTTCCACTTCAAGTTCTTCTTCGGATTCATCATCCACTGCTTCTTCCAAAAAGACTTCTACAAAAACTTCTTCAAAGAAAAAAACTGCTAAGAAAAGCACTAAGTCAAAGACAAAATCTACAACAACAAAATCAAAAAAGAAATCTTCGACTAAATCTTCTAAAGGTAAAGCGAAGTCTTCAAGTTCTAAGAAGAGCAGTAAAGGTAAGTCTTCAAGTTCTAAGAAGAGCAGTAAAGGTAAGTCCTCAAGTTCTAAGAAGAGTAGCAGTTCTAAGCCTAAAGCATCAAGTAATAGTGGAAAATCAAAATCTGTTCCTAAAGATAGACACGGAAAAGGGAAAAAAGGCACTGCACAAGTTGGTAAATCAAGTAAGTCCAAGAAAAATTTAGTGGTCAAAGCATTAAAATCATCAACTAATTATAAATCACAAGTGAAACAAGCACAAAAGATGAGAGCAAGTAACACTAAAAAGGTTAAGAAAGGTCAAGGAATGAAATTCGTTAAAAAGGCTTGGAAATGGCTAAACCAACCTACAAAAATGAGTGGTTAATTAAATGTTTTTTCCACCCTTCACATTCCTTTTCTGTTTTTTTCTCATTAAAGGTACGGATGAACTTTTTTAAAAAGATAGTATTAATGGAGTAGTTGAGAGTTGACAATCTATAAGAAAGGAACAAAAAAATATAAGATAGCAAATAAGATTTACGGCAAAAAGAAAAAGGCGAAAAAACTTAACAGATACCAAAGAGTCAAATCAAACTTTACGAAATGGGTCTATGGAAAGTTAGGTCTTTTGAATTAAAGAATATAATTTTTTGAAAAATAAAATAAAGGAGAATCACATTATGCCAACTGAAACAAGATACAGTTTAGCACAGATAACCTTCAACGGTGAAGAAGTTATCTGCGACAGTTTTAAAACTACAAGAAAACAAGATGTAGAAAAGCACACAAGCACTGGTTCACATAATGCATATGCAGTAAGTTTCGGAAAGGAAGAGTTTGATTGGGATATGGATGACATTGACCCACAGTACCGTGATTTCTTTGAAGAAATTTTGGACTTGCAGAAGGCTCTCCCTGATGAGTTGCCTTATATTTCCACTTATGATTTTGTTGAAGCCACTGGAGACCTTGTTGAAGATGATGTCTACTATGGTGTATGGGTGGAAGAGATAAGCAAGGAAAAGGCAAACCAACCATTCAGTGTTAAAGGTGGTGCATTAAGGAAACAATAAATTTTTAATTTTTTTATCTTTTTTAAAAAAAGAAAAAGGGGTATGTTATGAGCAAAAAGAACAAGAAACAACATAAAACTAAAGAACAGTTAGCATCACTTGAGAGAGACCTTTACCATACAACTTTCCGTAAGGAAGCAGAACAGATACCATTGGAAAGGCTTCCAAGTGATGAACAACTCATTTTATTGAAATGTATCAATGGTGAAGAGCCTACAAATGAAGAGTTCGCAAAACTCAAGGCAATCCTTGTAAGGTATCGTGAGCATATTCAGAAGTATCAACCACAGAAGACTTTGGAAGATGCAGAGCAAGTGGTCAAAATCATCAAAACTGAACAAGAGTTGTTGGATATTCTTGACAATCCTAAAAGAAGAAGACTTTTGGTGCATTTGCCTATAGATGGTCAAATCTATGAAATGGATTTTGAAGTCAAGCCTTTAGAAGATAGCAGAGCGATACAATCATTGCAAGTGCATTTGGATTTGTTCAAGGATTACTCACAAGAAGATGCAATATTATATGCCAAGGCACAACAAGGTCAAACCTTGACTGTGGAAGAGCAACATATTGTTGACAAGATTACTCAAGAACTTAATGATAAGGCAAATGAGCAACAAGATGAAATCATTTTGACTTTCTTGGCGAACCAATTAAGACTCCCTAACTCAACTGATGATTATGAAAAAAGGAAAGAGTTTTGGAGAAAATTCCCATTCAATGCGAAATTCAGTGTACGGTCACAAATCCAAGACCGTTTAGGCTTGACTGAAGAAGACAACAACAAACTTTTTCCAACTCTCTAATAGTCTCATCGGAGAAGTCTATTTTAGAGTTAGCAAACACCTTGGCATAGGTGTTGATGAAGTGATACGGAAGAAATTCCAACCACAAATCAAATTTTTGATTTTGAAATATACAAACATTATACTTAGAGAACAAGAAGAATACGAAAAATTAGAATCACAAATCAATAACTTCAATTAAAGATAATGGCATCATTTAACGATATACTGCTCCAATTCAATGCAATCGACAATGTAAGCCCAGTGGCAAACCAAATCCAAGCCAATGTAAGTGGTGGAATGGGTACTATGAGTTCTGCCACTGGTGGGTTTATGGGTACTGTAAGGGAATTGAGTGGAGTTTTCCAAGGGCTTAACGGTTTGGTTATGGGTACATTTGGTATGTTTGGCTTAGCCAACTTCAAGCAAATGACCTATGGTTATGCAACTGCAAGGGAAGAACTTTTAGGGCTTCACCGTTCAGTGTATGATACAACTGTAGAATCAGACCACTTGTGGGATTATATGGACCAACTGACCAATGAAGGTTATGTTCAATTGGATGACTTGACTCAAGTAATGTCCAACTTCGGAATCACCACTGGATACAGTGCAGAGAAATCTGAAGAAATGGCAAGAATTGTCAACAAGGTAGGTAACATAGGTATCCTTATGGGTAAGGACAACTACCAAGTTATGGCAATGATGCAAAGTGCAGTCGGTGGATTGAACGGACAACTTCAGATGTTAAGGATACATCTTGGTATCAACAAAGACAGACTCAAAAGTATGGGTTGGAGTGGTGAAGCCAGTGATGTTGAAGGATATATCAAAGCATTAGATAAGGCATTGGAAACCATCAAGACTGAAGACTTGTTGGGGTCTACTGAAGGTAAGGTTATCAGTTTGCAGAAAAGATTCCGTATAGCAGGTCGTAACATCGGTAACTATATGTTGCCACCTATCAATATGGTCTTGGATGCAATCACCAAATTGAATGCCGAATCCAATGACTTGTTGGCTACAGTAGTCATCTTGTCCACTGGTTTTATGAGTGGATTCGCAAGTATTCTTCCAACCTTAAGTCCTCTTCTTTCTGTATGGGACATTCTTCACAGAAGAAAGAATGAGAAGAAGGAAGCAGAAGAAAAGGCAAGGGCATTATGTTCTCCATTTGGACAGATGAATCAGTGTATGGGGGCATCAAATAGGATACTTAATGAGACTACACAACAGATTCAAAAAGTTCCAAGTCCATTTAGGACATTAAGGAATGCTCTCAATGACTTGGTCAAAGTCCCAGTAGTTAATTTCTTCAAGAACTTCCTTTCAGTACATACACAATGGATTAGAACTCCACTTATGGGATTCTTGACAAGATTCCGTGGAAGATTAACTGGTCTTCTTGCACCTTTGACATCATTGATAAGCAAGGTGAAAGGGAATGTCTTCGGTGCTTTTGAAAGTGCAGTAAATAGGTTGAACGGAGTGTTCGGAAAATTAATCACAAAGATAAGACAATTCCTTTTGCAGTATGGAAACATCCGTTCACTCAAAAAGTTTGACATTCTCACCAATAGAGATGCAGAAATGGATGTTGCAGATGAAATGACTGCAAGATTGAAAGCATCAAGAAACAATTGGATGGGAAACAAAGGAAACACAGAATCCCACGAACAATTCCTAAGACTACAAGCACTCACCAAAGGCAACACTGACATCATAGGCAAGGAAACCGAAGCATTGATGTTGAACAGAACTGCAACCGAAGGTGGGATTTTAAGCAAAATCAAAAGCATCTTTTGGACTGAAGCATCAACTGTAGCGAACACTGGGGAAGGTGTGGCTTCAGTGATGAATGCAGAAGGTACATTGGCAAGTGCAAGTGCATCAGTGACAAATGCAGGAGCAAAAGTTATGGAAACTGGTGCTATTGAAGGCACAACTGTCGCTACAGAAGGTTTAGCAGTGGCAGAAGGTCTTGTTTTATGGCAAGTCCTACTGATTGTTGGTGCTATTGTAGGTCTCATTGCAATAATGAATGAGATAGGCAAACAACTTGGTTGGTGGACAGACTGGAAAACAATGCTTGATGCAATCAACACTGGTTTGAAAAGATTGTGGAGTGCTTTTGTAAATAACCCAAATGTAGTTGCAACAATCAATATGATTAAAAGTGCATTTGGTGGTGTTGGTGGAATCGTATCGGATGTTGCAAGAGCCGTGATGCAATTTTTCGGATGGAAAGATGATGGGACTGAATTCGACATAGTCAGATTCCTTATAGATGGATTCGGAAAAATCGCAGATGAACTTGGAAAAGTAGTCAATTGGTTCAAGCAAGTCGAAGCACAATACCATATTTTCAGTGCAATAGGCAATGTCATAAAAGCCGTTGCAATCTTTATCGGAACACTTGTAGGTATGCATCTAAAGGCATTATGGAGTGGATTGCAAACTATTGTGAACATAATCACTTCTGTAGTGAATGCCATAATGTGGTTAGAATCAGAATTCCATATCTTCAGTGGAATTTACAGTGCAATCAAGCCATTCATCGATGCCATAGTTTGGGTCATTTCAAGGATTTATTGTATTATAGTTGGATGCTCTCCAGGTGTTATCCCTGCTATT